>ENA-UPXC01000408-UPXC01000408.1-human-gut-metagenome-genome-assembly--contig:-NODE-408-length-73240-cov-11.584448_pt1 | contig 73240 bp, 57 predicted proteins | sample MGYA00250047_ERZ773371 | MGnify/ENA primary metagenome ERZ773371 (study PRJEB29103, sample SAMN06111975) | human gut metagenome | biome: human gut; feature: ankylosing spondylitis patient; material... | reverse complement strand
CTATCACCCGATATCGGGTGATGGATCGGAAAAACGGACAGACCCGTATTGCTTTCTTCCGCGGTCGACGACGGCGACTACCGCCTGGCGAGCTCCCTCGACGGCTCCATGGCCGTCTCGGCCTCGGCGTCGGGCTGCAGCCTGTCCTCGGGCGCGGGCGCGCCAAGCTCCATAACGCAACGGGCATCGCCAACGGCCGCATCACCGGCAACGGCCACACCTGGAACGCCGTAAAGATCGACGGCAAATGGTGCCAGATGGACCTGACCTGGGACGACACCAGCGAAAACTGGTACGGAGACCCGGACCAAGGATTCGCTCAATCCCCCTCACCATTAGCCCTCTTAGCTACCAAGTCAGAAAAACGTTAATCCGTACTGCTTCAATTAATTCGCGTAATTTTTAGCGACTACGCTGAGATGGCTTCTTTGTCTTAAAACCATCACCGAACTTTTTGGCCTTATTGGCGCAAAGCTCTGTGAGAAGCTCACCGATTGCTGCTTTGTAATTGAAACCAAGAAATTGCATGGTTCTTAGGGTATCAGCGGAAATTAGCTGGCGAGACTGGTCAAACGCAATCGCCGTTGCGTTAGGCGAGGATGGTTCTTCACAGTCCGATTGCATTGAAACAAATATCTCCAATACGCGGGCGATGGTAGCATCAAGGCACTGAATATCGTCATCTCTAATATAAACGCGCTCAAACTCCGCCTTATACGCTTGAGCGATTCTTAAAGTCTCAGAGCGCTCTTCAAGAAGCTCATTGACGAGTTCATCATATGCGGCGCGCACTGAGGCGGCGTCCTTATCTCCCTTAATTGCTTTAACCTTTGTCGCAACAGCAGAGGCCGTATCTTTTGCCGCAAGAACAGCGAGAGAACTCCCAAGATCGACTAAAGCCTGCGCTGTATATGCATCCATGGCTTACCCTTAACTGTTAAAACGCTAGCCTTTATTGATATAAGGCTAGCGCAACATTCTTAGCGTCAAAAAAAGATGCCGTCAACCGTTTTGATACGGCATAGCCATATCAAAATCAATTGGAAGACCAAGTTCATAGTGGTTAAACGGCGATACATCAAGCTCATCAAGAGCGCCATCACCCCGACGGACCCAGGATTTCCCCTTTGCACATACAAAGGCAATCTCGACCAGCGGATGTCGATGCATTCCGTAGAAGCCGCCCATATCGATGGCTACCGAATGAAGCCCCGGAGGAATCAAATCGAGTATTTTCCTGTATTGATATGGGGGTTCCAAATCCTCGCCCTTGCAGCATCCCGCTCCATGAGTAACGACAATTGTCGCAACTACCTCATATACGGGAAGATCACTGTCGTTGCGAATCGCAATGCGCGACTCACCAGTGGAATCTCTTTCGAGCCATGCAGCAATTGAAGATGGCTGCGCTAATTTCTCAGCCATTTCCTGACGCTCGTCTTGTTCATTCATATGCCTTGTGTCGCGCAAAACAACATATACCGTCAGGCAAAGTGTAACAAATGCACAAATTACTTGAACGACAGCACAAAAAGCGACCATAAGCAATAACCTTCCCTCGGCATAGAATGAAACCAAGACTCAGCCCACTGCTTACACACTGGCCGTTATTCGAAAAGCAAACCGTCAAGCCAAGTTGTTAGATATATCACAATCTTGATGCTAATAATTTAACAAGCTCATCCGATGGTCCGTTTTTTCTGATGCGGCTGTAATCTCTCACATCAGTTAAGACTAAACCGCCTGCAGACTCACAGAAAACAGCATGTGAAGGTGCGGTATTGACGCTTGCCTTGATGCTAGATTTATTTTGGCGTAAAAGAAGCGGACGGCAAGAAGACTGTTTCTTCTTTTTCCGATAGCTTCTCTTAGTGCATGCCATCATGAACCTCCTAAAGGCTAATCACGCAACAGCTTTTGCGCAAAGAGCGTGATTGACAATATCATGAAGCAATAAATAGAGATTGATATCAGCGATTCCAAGTTTGTTTTTCTTGTTAGACGTTACATACAAGATTCCCATAATTGAATTACTCGAACCGTCCCGCGCAACAAGTCTAGAAATCATCATGCAACGATCATCGGATCCGAAATGCTTGGAATTGACGTCGTTATCCAACTGCCCACAGTCTCTGGCTTTTTCAACATCGGGGCAAAGCATGACGATATCATTTGACAGCTCTTTGTCGTGCAGCATAATCACGAGTTTGCTATCCATTGAAAGTGGCCGGGAATGTTGAAATCTCGTCCCACTCAATGCCCCTCCCCTAGCCACCGTTGCGTAGCCAACTTCATGATCCGACTTTCCGGGACGCGCAAGCCTAATAGCGCAGCCTATTCCGGCCTTTGGGCGAAAAATTGAAAAACAGGAAGCGACACCATCGCAGCAGATAGTTGCCAATTCACCTAAACTAACATCAGTATTTTGAGTCTGATTCTCAACTTGGTAGTTAAGACTCTGAAGTTTGTCGAGCACACTCACATAGCGAAAGCCCTGCCTAATTGAATGCACGGCAATCCATATTGCCACCAAACAAATTACGATAAGCAAAAATGTAAATATTTCTTTAGTCGCATAAGTTCCAAGGTAGTCAAGGATCCAAGGAAGTTTTCCATCCGTTAATAGCTTTTCTGCAAAAAGAGTAGTCAGCCAAGCAAATAGCCCACCGAAGCCAATTTTCTTTAAGGCGTCCAGAAACACTAGAGGCACGCCTCTATTGAGCCCTACACTATAAAAACGAAAACAGAAATACTCAAGCTTCCCTCGTTTACCGTAGTGCAGCCAATCTTCAAAAGAATATCTATCAATCATGCCATCGCCTCCCGCCGCTACAATTTATATTAAAGCTTTGTGAGGTACCCCCCCCCAGCTCATCCTCCCAGTCAGGCATGCGGAAGCCGACCGACTCGAGCTTTGCCAGGTCGAGCGCGGAGTGGACCGGGCGCGGGGCGACGGGCCCCTCGGCGCCGGCGTAGTAGTCGGCGGTCGATACCGGCACGACCCTGTCCCCGTTGCCGTTGGCGGCCTCGAAGACGGCGCGGGCGATGTCGGCCCAGGACTTCACCGCGCCCGAGCCGGTGCAGTTGTAGGTGCCGTAGGGGGCGCGCGTCCCCAGCACGTGGAAAATCGCGGCGGCCATGTCGCGCGTGAAGGTCAGGCGTCCCAGCTGGTCGTCCACGACGGTGACCCGCTCGAGCCCGTCCTCGGGGTCGGCGACGCGGTCGGAGAGCCCCTTCATCGTCTTGACGAAGTTGTGCCCCTCGCCGATGACCCAGGAGCTGCGCATGATGTAGTGGCGCGGGCACCCGGCCACGGCGACGTCGCCGGCGGCTTTGGTCTGGCCGTAGACGGACAGCGGGCTGAGCGGCTCGTCCTCGGTGTGGGCCTCGGCGGTGCCGTCGAAGACGTATGTTGATGTTCACTAAGAAGTGGTCCGAGTGATCACTGGGAAATAAGCACCGTGAGCACGAAAAATTGAGCAGTTTAAGCAAGAGGGCCGCGCCCCGGGGACCGGGGGCGCGGCCCTCGCCGTATGGTTTCCCCGGGCGGTTACTTTGGCGAGCCCGCCCGGGAAGGATGGAGGAGATGACCGTGCCCCAGGACACAGTGAATAATATACGGTCGATGGATGCCGCTGGGCGCTCGAGGTCCGAGATCGCCCGAGTGCTCCACGTGAGCCGGAACACCGTGGCGAAGTACGCCACCCACTCGTTGAGCCATTGGTAGAGAGTCTGCCGAGAGGGGTACCCCGACTTGCGGGTCGCGTGCATGACGGACCCTCCGCATTCCTCGACCGTCTCGACGGTCTTGCGATTTTCCTCTTCCGTATAGCTCGTTATCTGCGAACTCCTAACCGGACCGGTTCGGTCCAACTATTTGTCCGCGCCCCCATCTCAGCAATCTAGCAATGCATTCATAGAGTTCCATAAAGCATCCAATAGGTTATCAGCAGATTCTTTCGTCAAGCCCTTCGCAAAGAGATACACCTTGAGCTTAGGCTCAGTACCACTCGGACGAACAAGTACACGAGACCCGTTCGAGAGTCTCCACTCAAGCACGTTGCTCGGCGGCAGTGTTTGAACGGGCTCGTCAGGTAGCGAATTCACTATTGGCATAGGCGCACCCGCTTTGTAGTCAATCACATGGTCAACTGTCAAGTTGGCGATCTCGGTAGGAGCTCCCGCGCGAAATCTGTCCATAAGCGCAGCCATTCGCTCGGCACCGTCGACACCCTCGAAAGCTCTCGTTAACTGCTTGCCAGACCACCAGCCGTAGCGGTCATACAAGCGTGCCATGGCATCGACCAGATCAAGCCCATCGGCCTTTAGGTCCGCGGCCATCTCGCACACGAGCATACACGCTTCGATGCCGTCTTTATCGCGCACGTGAGTTCCAGACAGATACCCAAGGCTCTCTTCAAGGCCGAACAGGAAATCGCCCCGTCGACCATCCTGCTCAAGGAGTCCGATCTGCTCACCGGTGAACTTAAAACCCGTCAACGTGCGTCTGAGCTCTAAGCCATACCCATTTGCCACATCATCTGCCATGGGCGTTGAAACAATCGTGGTGACAGCAACTTTTCGGTCAAGCCCCTCCCTCGAAGCGGCCCGTCGAGCAAGCCAGTCCAGCAATAACACGCCAACCTGATTACCCGATAGCGTTATATATTCACCGCCATGGCGAACAACAACTCCCACTCGGTCAGCATCAGGATCCGTCGCCAAGGCAAGGTCGCATCTCTCTCGGCTCGCGAGATCAATAACAGCCTCCATGGTCTGCGGAACCTCGGGGTTAGGCTTAGGACACGTTGGGAAGTCACCGTTCGGCTCGGCCTGTTCCGCAACGACATGAAATGCTCCCATACCCATATTGCCAAGCACGCGCTGCACACACACAAGGCCGGCACCGTTGAGCGGAGTATACGCGACTGATAGGTCACTGCAATCAATGCCCTGCGAGCACGAGAGCGTAGAGCTGAGATAACGGCCTAAGACATCTCCACTGGCCCACGCAGTCAAACCAGATTCAATTGCCGCATCGAAAGGCTCCGCGCAAACATCGTCAAAAATATCAACCGAATCGATGGCAGCCTGAATTTGCCGGCACATCTCTGTTGTCGCCTGGCAGCCATCGGGTCCGTAGACCTTGAATCCGTTGTACTCAGCCGGATTATGCGAGGCGGTAACGACAATGCCCGCCGAGCAGCCGAGGTCTCGGACAGCGAACGACAGAACTGGCGTGGGAGAGGGATGCCCGAATACCACGGAGCGAATTCCGTTTGCAGCGAGCACCTCAGCGGCACGACGAACGAATTCCGGGCCGCCGTGGCGCGAATCCCGTGCAATAACAACCAGCGGCTCATCAACCTGCGAGTTGAGCCAATTGGCGAGACCCTGAGTAGCCTTACCCACCGTCCACACATTCAACCGGTTTGGACCCATACCAATCTTAGCGCGCAAGCCACCAGTACCGAAATGGAGGTCGCGAGCGAACGCGTCCTTTAGAAGCTGAGGATTAGACGCGAGGGCATTCAGAGCCTCCCGATCCTCATTACCGTCCATCACTTCCAGCCAGCGATCAAATTCGTTTTCGATAGATACGTCGTTCACCGTCATTCCCCCGTCGATGAGTCCATAACCCTAATTGATTACAAGATGCGAAGAGCTTATACCTCTATGAAAATCTCACTGATTTCCTTGCGGTGACTATACGGAACCATCGTGCAATCCGGGTAGTAACCGGCACCCAAGACAACCGCGATGCGCTCGCTGTCCTTAAGGTTCAGCAGCTTGGAAATAGCCGCCTCCTCGGCACCGGTATTCCCCCACTGTAGGAAACACGACCCGATTCCCTTGAAGTGGAGAGCGTCGGCGAACCTCATGGCAACAAGGCCCGCATTTAAATAGCCCTGATTACGCTCTCCGTAAAAGGTGAACGCGTTGAGATCGAACGTCACGACAAAGAGCGTGACGGCGTCCTTGTCAAACCCACCAAGGCCCATAATCGCATCTTTGAGCTTGGACGCCTTTGCCTGATCGGTAACCTCGAGAATCTTAATCATCTGCCTGTTGCAGGCGGTAGGCGCATACCGAGCCGCTTCCACGCAATCAAGAACATCGTCGCGCTTCAAGGGCACGCGCTTAAATTCACGAACAGAATGACGATCTTTGATAACGGTCGTGAAATCATCAATGCGATGCGTCGTCGCATCTTGAAGCGTGTATTCATGAGCGCCGACAGGGACCGGTTCGAAAGAGGCCGGAATCGTCTTCAGGAATTCGTTCACGGCTTTATAGCCGTCTTCCTGCTGCCAGCCATGCTTATCAAACAGGTCTTTCCAAACCAAAAGAATGCTGACGCCCATCTCATACGCCGTCGATACCTTCTGGTTCTCGGAATACGTCTTCAAATAATCAATCAGCTCTCGCACCTTCTTCTTGCCGAAGGGACGAAGGCCCTGAGAGCACATGCCCTTTTCCAAGCTGTGAACAATCAGAAGCACGTGATAATCAACACACGCGTGATCCGACATCGACTCCGCGTAGTTGGCGACGAATCGATTCGCATCGGTACGCATCTCCCTGCGAACCTTATGTGCCTTCACAACCCTACGCAGGGCATCAATTGATTGCAGCTGCTCCTTAACGGACATTCTTTTTTCTCCTTACGATTGAAAGGCCAAATTCGAATAGCGTTTTGTCAAATACATGCGCCCAAAGCACCGTCAAAGGAATGAACAGAATCGAACCGACAAAAAGCTGAAGGATCAACGTCAAAACCGAGATACCAAATACCCGTTGGACTAGTAATGCCGGAAGTGCACTTGCAAGTCCAATCAGGTAGTACGGCACGCTGGCAAGCACTGCCTTTGAGTAATCGAATCGTGACCTCAAACGGAAATATTGATAAAGCGGAACGAAGCTTTCAGCCACTAGGGACGCTATAGCCGCACCCAACGCAGCCAAACGAGGAATCAGCAATACATTGATAAGCACGTTCAAAATACTGCTGATAAGAGTGGACTTCACATAGATGTCATCAATTTTGCTCGGAATGATGTACTGCATTCTGATGACATTGCCTAACCCCATGGCAATTAGAGCAAAACCGGACAGACGTAAGATGTTGGCGCTTTGGCTGAACTCAGCACCAAACAAGAGGTCAATCAAACTGTCTGCAACTGCGAACAAGCAAAACGCCATCATCGAGGTCATTATTGCCATGAGCCTTAGGGAGAGGGAGATATAGTGCTCGATTTTCGCCGAGTCCCCCTCAGCCACCAATTTCGACATCTTCGGCATCATGACTGAACCGAAAGAAGCAATTAGGCCTGACAGGCAGTAGACGATTTTCTCCCCATTATCAAAAATACCCGTCTGAACCATGGTGCTCATCGCACCCAGCATCACTCTGTTCAACGACCGATATACATTCAAAGCAAGCGTTGGGATTAGCAACAACGAGCAGGGAAAGAGGTGCTCTTTGAAGTCCAACAGATACTGAGGAAGGATTCGTACGCGCTTCCTCAGTCCTATCCAGTTCGTAAGATAGCCGCACACATATCCGCTCACCATGATCAATGCGTACAGCGGCGTGTCGCTCTTCGTTTTCACGAACAGGAAAATCCCGGCGACGCTCAGCAGCTTGACCGTAATATTCCTGATGGAAACACGCCGAAAGTCTTCGAGGCCAAACCAAAACCAATCGATATCTGAAAAGGTGCCGACCACCCAAATCAGAAACACCAAGGCCATGATGAAATGTTCAGAGGAAAAGCAGAATGCGTAAATGGCATAACAAATCGAAATCAAAACCGTCGAGCAGCACTGAAGTCCAAAAAGACGCGAGAACAGCTGATTCAACGCATCCTGATTGCCACGTACTTTGGCGATTTCCCGCGTTCCATAATTGGTAAGCCCGAGCTTGGCAATAAGAATCACGAATTGCGCGATGGAAAACGAATACGCGTAGATTCCAGTACCCTCAGCGCCGATGATTCGAGCAAGGTATGGTGCCGTCACAAGCGGCAATCCCATATTCAGAATCGAATACGCTGAGTTATAGATAAAGTTCTTTTTTGTGCCTACTGCCATAGAGCTAATCCTGAACACATTTCTCGAGATAGCTAATAGAGCTGGCTCTCAACTCGCTGAATTTACTTTCAACCGAGGTGTAATCAATATCCTCGTTGAGAACGGCTTCGATTCCCGCATCGACAATTCGCCGATCCAACGCAAGGTCATGCAGCAAGTTCTCAATCTTTTTCTTTTGATAGTCAAGAACGACAAACCGCTTATGGAAAATCAACGAGAACACCGTACCGTGGAAGGTGTTGGTGACAACAGCTGATGCGCCATTAAAGCAGGAAAGAAAAGAAACGACGGTCGATTCATAATGCATATCAGCGAACGGCATACGTCGACCAAGTGACACTATTTTCAAGCTGTTATCGGCTGCATACTGTTTGATCTCGTCGACCACCGCAGCTGAAGGCGTATCGAACAGATACAGTAGAAGATAGGTGCCCGCTTCTTCCATTGACCTACAGAATCCCTGATAAAAACTTCGATCCTTCAAGAGCGTGGGGTCGCACACCTTGCACGGCACCCGATCCGTCCGAGAAGTGATGTACTCGAAGGAATAGTCATCCCTAACGCTGATGTTCGCGTACTTCTTTATGGACTCACATGGATACTTCAGCGAATCCAACGTTTCATAGGGCGAATTCGCGATTGAGGCTGCATAGGTGACAATCTTAGAACCATCCCATGGCAATCCCCAGAAGACATCCTGGGACTCCAAGAAATATGGCGACGTTACATCCCAAACGGTATCGCTGCCAATGGAAAGCAAATCAAAGCGTTCAGCTCCACTAGGATCGACGATGTGAAAATGTTCACGAATGAACTGCCGGGAATCTCGATACTTTTTCATAACGGCGCCTGGACTTGAGCTAGTCACCAAAGCCTTTATAACGTCCTTGAATTCTTTCTTGTAAGAAAGCGCTGAGAGCTTATTGATCGTAGAGATGAATGACACATTGCATCCAAGTTTGTTGTACGCATCCTGCAACGCAAGCGCTTGAAGCACGCTTCCGCAATTGGTGCTATATATGACTGTAATGATTCCGACGTTATGCTTCATGAGCTCATCGGCCTCCTTATCGCTTGCTTAAAGAGGGTTTTCGATTCCCCGCACCCTCAGGAATGTCAACGGTCTCTGAGCTGTCAATAGCCCTCTCTTGAGAAACGTTCGTGCAAATAACCGCAAGGTAGAACGTTACCCAAACACTGAAATAGTCAAGAATATGCGATGTAATGGCAACGAAGACGAGATACAGCATCATAAAGAAATGCCAATAGTTCTTCTTTGAGAATTCCACAATGCAGAAGGCGAAAGATGCGATTCCCAGAATTCCCGTTTCCAAGTAGATGCCGACAGTGTCGTTGTGAAGAATACCGTTCCACACAGTACCGAAATGCGATGAAGCGTACCCGGCTAGATAGTTATTAATCGAACCATAGCCATTAAAGTCACCAGACATACCCGATATGGCAAGATGATAGATGGTTGGACGGCCAGTCATCTCAGCGTTAAGGTCAATTCCAAAGGAGCTATACAGCCATCCCATCACGTCATACCTGTAAAGCCACATCAGCACGAATGGGCTCAGAACTATCGTAACCATAACGAGCACGCGATAGACGGGTTTCACATCACCCTTAGGCACGCGACTCGACAAGACAAATGCAACCGGGGCGAGAATGAAACTAAGGCGCTTCATCGAAAGCATGCAGAAAAGAAGGCAAATAAAGGCCTTTCCTTTCTGCTTCATCGCCAGAAAGAGCATCTCCATGATTAGAAAGTCATGAGCAAGAGAGGATTCGGTCGCCGCCTCAGAATCAGACCAGTTTATTGAGAGAATGCTACTTAAGGACAGATTGTCCGCATTCATAAAAAGAAAATGACAGCAGAATCTGACCAAGAGGAAGTTGAAGTAATAGTTCCAATCCTCTTCATCAACCGAATTAGCAAATAGCAGGGCACTGATAATCGGCAAACCAAGGCGTCCAAGCGCAGAGAACAGGAACCCTCGTAACCCACCATTTATAATCTGAATTGGAATTGAGATGGCTCCAAAAACGACGATAAAGAAAAGTATGTAACCGGCATACTGAAATCCGCGTATTTTAGCGGTGCCCCTATATACAAAGATAATACCGTTGGCAGTACAAAAGAGCAGCAGAGTAGCCATATATAGGGCCTGTGACGCATACCCCAGCATGTAGGCAACATAAAGCAGGTTGTAGAGAATGAACAACAGGAACCTGAACCCCGACTTAGGAAGAAGCGGGGTGTTCAAAGCTCTCTGAATAATATTTGTCATCGTATTCATATTCGTATTGCGAATCACGCTAGCCAATGTGGCTCAGACGATCCCTCAGCAAATCCTGCTTTTCGGCACACAGATTTGCAAGCTCACGCTGAATATCAGTAAAATCGATATTCTGCACACGGGAAGACCATTCCTGCACATCAGAACAAATAAGATCGTTGGCACCGACAGCATTCAACAGAGTTGTAATCCTGGTACTAAAGTGAGAAGGAAGCGTAACGGCAACCGGCTTATTAAAGACGAGGGAAAACACGGTTCCATGGAAGGAGTCAGTGAACACACAGTTTGCGCCCTTAAAGAGCCCAACCCATTCATGGACATCTGGAGCGATGATGTTTTGGCAACCGGGCTTAGTCTGATAGGGCATCGTAATAATCGACTTGATCTTCAAGCCGTGTTGCTTTGCATATGCACGAGCACAATTCGCCGTGTCGCTATCTCCATGGAGCTGATACAAAAGAACATAGCTCTCTTCGTCAGTATCCTTAGCAAAGCGGCTCCACGTATCCGGCGAAACAAGAAGCGTCGGATCGAGCATCAAATCGACGTCTGAATAGCCCATTTCCCGAAGCAATTTGATTCCTGACGTCTCTCTTACGGACAAGTAGGTATATTTCGAGAGCTGATTGTTAATGAAAGCTGAATCTTCCTCATTAAAGGATGATTTACCAAAACTCGAAGCAATCGAAATGCATGTAGAGCCGCTAGGTGCAAATGCAAGGAAATACGAAGGATCGAACTTCTTTGTATAGTAGTTATTCCAAACCTGATCGCTACCCGAACAAAAGAAATCAGCCTCCGGGAGATCATCCTTCAATTCCTGGCACGAAAAGTATCTTTTGTTCGTAAGAGGCATTTCACTATCGATGAACCTGTCGAATGTAGAAATCCTCTTACGATTTCCCAGAGACTTGAGGAATGCTTTGGCAACCCGAATTGGAAAGGCCGAATTCATATTCGACACGTCGTTAAACTGATTTCTGAACGTGCCATAACCCAATATATTGTTGGGGCAATAGTCAATAATAATTGGCTCAAAACCAGCATCCTTAAGATACTGGACAGTCGCATACGCTTGCAGCGCGGCTCCGTAGTTATAAGCACGATGATACGTCATGATAGCAACTGACTTTTTGGGCATTAGATTCCCTTCCCTCATTTCGTTTTTAAGCCGAATGATAACGACCTATGATTAGTGGATTGTTAAACGCTGCGAATACCATCGATGCAGCCACAGCAATCGTTTTTATAGAATCAAGCCCATACCGCCGTCGAGCTCTTCGCGCATTTGCTGCATTCGATCGTACGTAATCGATGCACGAAGAAACTCTGACCCGTAGACCCCTCCCCCGGATTTGGTAACCTTTTTCGTCCGCTCTTCAAACTCCTCCACAGTCATCAAGACCTTAGCGGGAGACCCAGCCGCAACGACACCATTGGGCAGACTGCGCGTAACGACAGAATTGGCACCTACCACGCATCCATCACCGATACGAACGTTCGGCATCACGATGCTACCGAAACCGATAAACACGTTATCACCGACTGAAACTTTGCCGACCTTCGAGTATCCAACGAGCTTCTTTGTACTGCCATCGTGGGCAAGAAGGCAGACATTGGATGCAAAGGTGACGTTATTGCCGATTTCAATCAGCCATGGGAAGTTGGCATCGATGTTGCAACCCTTTTCCATCTGAAAATCGCTACCGACAACGAGCCCATGTTTGACAAGTCGCTTTAGGTAAAGGGCTTTAAAGGCGTTTCGAATGAAACCTAGCATAGGCGATACAACTCCTTAACCTGCTTCATATGAGCGTCGAGAGAATAGGTGGATTCGATAAGCTCGAAAGCGGCTGCGCTCATCTGCTTCCGATCGTCCGCATCGTCCAAAAGAGAAGTAAGGGCATCGCCAAGCGCATCGATATCACCCGGCTCAACCAACATACCGTTAACCCCCGATTGAACCACTTCGGGAATAGCCGCGATGTTCGTGCTGATTGTGGGAATACCATGCGCCATCGCCTCAAGGATGCTCATGGGAAGCCCCTCATTGTATGACGGCAGGACGTTCAAGACGGCATCGTTCAAGATGCGCTCGCGTTGCTTCGAATCGACCCAGCCCAGGCACGCGATGCGATCAGAAAGCCCAAGTTCATCGATCTGGCTGCGAGCTGCATCGATATCACCGTCGCCGCAAAGGGCGAGATGGTATTTGCTGTCGATTCGAGAGGCTACGGTGCTAAACGCCTTGATCAAATCGAATGTCCCCTTGCGCTCACCAAGCCTGCCCATAAATACAATGGTATCTGCGTCAGGGTTGTAGAGATTCCTCCCGTACGTGGGAACAGCATTGTAGAGGACCTTGAAGCGAGCATTAGGAAAATGCTGTTCCATGGAGCGCTTGATCGAGTCGGAGAGCACAAGGTTCACGTCGACATCGTTGCATACCTTCTCGACCTTTTCCTGCGCGTCTGGACTCAGGCCCGCAAAAAACGGTTCGAATTCCGCTGCATGATGATGAAACACAACGGGGATACCGCTCTTCTTTGCCTCTTCCGCGATCATTGCCTTCCGCCAAAAACTGCCCCGTTCGGCAACATGAAGATGAACCAGGTCGACTTCGTGTTTCCTCAACATATGACGGATTTTCGGGAGCGTCAGCGCAAAGTGAGCTGCAACACGCACCTTATTACCCGGAACGTGGGTTGGAACAAAATCGATGTTGAATTCATCCCAGTCAGGGTATGACAGATAGTTTTTGACAACGGAGACCATGCCACCCTTCACATCTAGAGAGGAGCAGCACATCAGCACCCGTATTTGAGAGGCCGTGGATTTCATCTAGCACCCAGCCTTACGGTATTTGAAGATGAGTGGAACGATCTTAAGGTCATCGACCAGGTAACGCTTTGCCAAACGCGCGGGATCCTGCGTGATTCGATAAAGCCACTCAAGCCCGCACCGCTGCATCCACTCGGGAGCTCGGGTCACGTTACCCGCCTCGAAATCCAAGCTCGCTCCCAATCCGAGCATCAGCTTCGCATGAATACGATCCCGATAGTGATGAATGAACTTCTCTTGCTTAGGGCAACCGAGTCCCACGATGAGAATGTCGGGTGCAGTCTCATTGATTTGGCTAATCGCCTCATCAACTTTTTTGGAATCGCGTTCGAAGCCATAATCAGGAGACATCGTGCCCACAACACGCAATCCCGGGAACTTAGCTGTTAAGTTGTCCGCCGCCTTCTGAGCAACACCAGGTGCCGCGCCGAAGAAGTACATCGTGAGACCACGCTTGGAGCACTCGGAGCACAGGGCGGGAAACAAATCGGATCCGGAAATCTTTTCTTTTATCGGGCTACCGTATCCCTTGGATATCCAGATGAGCGGCTTTCCATCCGTCAGGATAAGGTCCGCATCACGGTATACGGCACGCAGCTCAACGTCCTTTTCGAGCTGCACGATATGATCGACGTTAGGCGTGACGACGTAATTTCCCCGTCGCGATCCAGAAGCCAATTCGCAGCAACGCTCGACCGCATCATCAAAGGTGATGTTGTCGACCTCGGTATTCATGAACTTCAAGCGACTCAATTCGACTCTCCCCAATGGTTGCCATACCGCACGTTATCGCTCTCGACCAAAATATCGCCCAGCTGGATTTCTATGGCGTTGATGTCGGTACGCGCTAGCAAAGCGTGACGAACACCGGCAGGAATCTCGACAACGCTTCCAGCGACCACGGGGCGCTCGCGGCCCGCGAGCGAAAACAGACCCTCACCTGATACGATGGTCCACACCTCTGAACGTTTAACATGGCTTTGCTCACAAATCTGACTACCCGCTCGAACGAAAATCTCCTTCACAATCGTGCGCGAGCCATCGCGATAGGAACCTGAGTCGACAACCCGGTACGAGCCCCACGTCATGGTCTCTTGCATAGGGCGGTCCTCGGCCGCCTCTTTCACCAGCGATTTAATGTGCGCGGATTCTTCTTTTCCGGACACCAGGACTCCGTCTGGCGTTGCGACCACCACGGAATCATGGAGCCCTGCGATCACCACGGGAATGCCTAGCTCATTGATGGCATGAACATCAGAGCAACTGTCTTCGTCAATGGAAACCCGTCCACTTACAGATTCGCCCATCTCCTCGGTAAGCGTGTTCCAAGTACCAAGGTCCTTCCAAGATCCAGCATACGGAATAACGGCGACGGATTCCGCCGTCTCCACCACCTCATAATCGAACGAGTTCTTTGGAAGCTCAGCATAACGCGACTGGAGGTCCTCATAGCTTGCATACGATCCATACTGAGACAGGATGTCGAGAACATAACCAAGGCGGAATCCAAAGACGCCACAGTTCCAAAGAGCCCCGCGACTTATGAGCTCGCTCGCCTTGACCTCATTGGGTTTCTCGGTAAAGCGCTCCACCATCCGCGGAGAGCCCTGCGATTCAGAGGGAACGATATAGCCGTACTTCTCGCTCGGGTAAACAGGTTCAACGCCCAGCAGCACGATGTCTGCTGTATTCGCCTCGATTGCCAATGCGACATCTGCAACCTTTTTGAAGTAGGTATCCTCGACATAGGAATCGATGGGCATCACAATAACCGGGTCGGCAAGACCCGCACCCTGCTCTGCCAGTAGGTGCTCGCACGCAAGCATGATTGCAGGAGCGGTATCACGACGCTCAGGCTCCACGACCTCAGCATAGTGACCCTTAACTTGCATCTCGAGAGCACGAACCTGTGTCGCACAGGTTGCCACAGTTACATCCGCGCCGGGAACCACGCGTTCAATCTGGTCGAAGGTTCTCTGCACCATCGATACATGGTTGCCATTGGCATCGCGCAACACTTTAAGAAACTGTTTTGATCGCGCATCATTCGAAAGGGGCCAGAGCCGAGAACCTGAACCACCTGATAGCAAAATGATATGAATAGCTTGGCGCATCAGCACGCACCATCCCCGGAAAACACCTCAAGCACGGTGAGGCAGATGATTTTAAGATCCAACAGGACACCCCTCTTTGCTATATATTCCAGGTCGCGGCGAACCATGCCATCGAACCCGGTGCTGTTGCGCTCTGTCACCTGCCAGAGGCCCGTGATGCCGGGCTTAACGGCAAGGCGCTGCAGGTCGAATTCTGTATACTCGGCGACCTCGTTGGGCAGAGGCGGGCGCGGGCCCACAACGGACATTTGGCCCAAGAACACGTTGACGAACTGCGGGAACTCGTCGATGGAGTGCTTGCGGATGAACCTGCCGATCTTGGTGACGCGGGGATCGTCCCTCATCTTGAACATGGCGCCGGCGATCTCGTTCTGCCCCTTGAGCTCGGCGAGGCGCTCGTCGGCGTCCTTGTACATGCTTCGGAACTTCCACATGCGGAAGGTGGACAGGCTGCCGTCGGGGCGGGTCTGTCCCACTCGGACCTGGCTGTAGAAGGGGTTGCCCTCGCTCTCCAGACGGATGGCCGCGGCGAGCACCAGACTCGGCACCGCGATGACGGCCAGCACGCAGCCGCTGAACACAATGTCGAAGGCGCGCTTTACGGCCCTGTAGCCCAGGCGCGTGCCGTCCCAGTCCTTCACGGCCAGCATGGCCTTGTAGCGCATGCTCGCGTCGCCGCCGTTCATGGCCTGGGCAACGAGCGCGGCCCCCACCGGCGCGTTTTGCTCTGTCACTTCTCTAGTAGTCAAGTTCAAATCCACGTCCCTCTTCCCAGGAATCCCCAAATCGATGAATTCAAATTGCGAATGAATTGCCGGTGCAACGTCCCCTTACGTCTTGCTGGGCACGTCCAACGGAAGCAGCTCCCTAAAAGCGGAGTCGCCTTCGCCCACGTCTACCAGGCACCAGCGCTTATGACGGTCGATCTTCTTTACACGGGCCTCTTGACCCACCAAGGGCCCTTGCTCTATGTGCAGCACGCCGTCTTCTATGCGGGCTACGCTGTTGCGCACCACGCCGTCGCCATCGAGTACGCTGCGGTACCAGTCCTGCGCATCGTCCGGCATGGGCGCATAGGCCCGCTCCCTGCTGCCGGCAATGCGGCAGCCAAAACTCAGCTGGGCCAAAGCCTTGTCGAGCAGGGCGGCATCGCGCGTGGCGACGAAGAAGTATTCCTTGTACATAGGTTTGGTTTGGAGCGACCAGGCGCCGTCCCGCTTAAACCAGAACTCCTTTTGCATCACAAAAGCGTCCTGCATCAGCTCGTGCGGGATAATACGACGGACCTTTTCGCAGGTCTCGCGCTCTTTACCGTTGGGGGTGTGGACCAGATACCAGCGGACGCGGCCGCGCAGGCTGTTGGTAGTAGCGCCACCAAAGGCGCCGGGCAACTGCTCTTGGCGCCGCATCGTCTGTTCCATCTCTCGCCCCCTTTTCTTGCTCCGCGACGCACGCGAATGCAGGGGCGTTAAGAACAGGCTTCTCGCTCGCAGCTAGGCGCAGTCGCAAAAGTACAGTTTTTTGTATCTTTCGACGTTGCTCATTATACGAGCAAACTGCTCGCGTTTTCCCAGATTGCACAAAATGCGCAGCGAATGGGTGCATCTCCATACGCCTCTACAAAAACCTGTACCTTTTTGCACAACAAAAAAGCCGCTCTAACCAGCGGCTTTTCTTCTATAGACAACAAAAAAGGCGACCGCCCTATAGGACGATCGCCTTTGTTAATTCTTGTATTGTTTGTGCTAGGCGCGAGTCTTGATCTCCTCGAGCACCTTGGCCACAAACTCATCAACGCTCATCTGAACGGTCTCGTTGGAGCGATCGCGGACGGAGATGTTGCCGACCTCGACCTCCTTCTCGCCCAGGATGAGCATGTAGGGCACGCGGTCGATGCTGCGGGCCTCGCGGATCTTGTAGCCGATTTTCTCGTCGCGGTCGTCGCAAACCACGCGAATGCCGGCCTCCTCCAGCTTGGAGCACACCTCGTGAGCATAGTCGCGGCTCTTCTCGGACACGGGCAGGGCCTTGACCTGCACGGGAGCCAGCCAGGTGGGGAACTTGCCCGCAAAGTGCTCAATCAGAATACCGATGAAGCGCTCGATGGAGCCAAAGCATACGCGGTGCAGCATGATGGGGCGCTTCTTGGTGCCGTCTGCGTCCACGTACTCCAGATCAAAGTTGAGCGGCATCTGGAAGTCGAGCTGGACGGTGCCGCACTGCCAGGTGCGGCCGAGCGAGTCCTCCAAGTGGAAGTCGATCTTGGGGCCGTAGAAGGCGCCGTCGCCCTCGTTGACCTCGTAGTCCATGCCCAGCTTCTCCAGAGCGGTGCGCAGGCCCTCCTCGGCGCGAGCCCAATCCTCGTCCGAACCCATGGAGTCCTCGGGGCGGGTGGAAAGCTCAACGTGGTACTTAAAGCCAAACTTCTGGTACACGGAGTCGATAAGGTTGACCACACCCACGATCTCGTCGGTCAGCTGGTCGGGGCGCACAAACAGGTGGGCGTCATCCTGGTTAAAGCAGCGCACGCGGAACAGGCCGTGCAGGGCGCCGCGCAGCTCGTGGCGGTGCACCAGGCCAATCTCGCCGGCGCGGATGGGCAGCTCGCGATAGGAATGCGGCTTGGAGGCGTAAACCAGCACGCCGCCCGGGCAGTTCATGGGCTTAATGCAGTACTCTTCGTCGTCGATGACGGTGGAGTACATGTTGTCCTTGTAGTGGTCCCAGTGACCCGAGGTCTTCCACAGCTGCTTGTTCATGATGAGCGGCGTGGAGATCTCCACGTAGCCGGCCTTGTGGTGAATCTCGCGCCAGTAGTCCAGCAGCGTGTTCTTAAGGATCATGCCGTTGGGCAGGAAGAACGGGAAGCCGGGGGCCTCGTCGCGCATCATAAAGAGGTCCATCTCGCGGCCGATCTTGCGGTGGTCGCGCTTCTTGGCCTCCTCCAGCATGTGCATGTGCTCGTCGAGCTCCTCTTTGGTGGCAAAGGCGACGCCGTTGATGCGCGTGAGCATCTTGTTGTCCTTGTCGCCCTTCCAGTAAGCGCCCGAGACGCCGGTGAGCTTAAAAGCCTTGAGGGCCTTGGTGTAGCAGATGTGGGGGCCAACGCACATGTCGATGTAGTCGCCCTGCTGGTAGAAGGTGATGCGGGCGTCGTCGTCCAGGTCGCCGATGTGCTCCACCTTGTACTTCTCGCCGCGCTCCTCCATAAGGGCGATGGCCTCGGCACGGGGCTTCTCGTACACGGAAAACTTGAGGTTCTCCTTGACGATCTTCTTCATCTCGGCCTCGATCGCGGGGAAGTCGTCCTCGCTGATCTTGACGCCCTCGGGCAGGTCGACGTCGTAGTAAAAGCCGTTGTCGGTCGCGGGACCGTAGGCAAAGTCGGCCTCGGGGTACAGGCGCTTGATGGCCTGCGCCATGATGTGCGCGGCGGAGTGGCGGATGACGTGCGTGACCTCGTCCTGCGGGAGCTCGGCCACCGAACCGTCATTGTAGAGTGCCTTCATGGGTATGTTTTCTCCTCTCGGATGCCTGATGCAAGTGCGTGCGATGCGCTCGGCGTTTTAACTTGCATCATTATAGGCAGGTTGCCTTGGTATACAAGCGCCCGCCGCACCTTAATGGCACGGCGGGCGATTTTCTACGCATGCTTCATCGTGTGGGGCGAGACTGCGGGGCGCGCGTGGCTTGCGGCGCGCCCGTGGCTTGCGGCCGGCCCGGCGATGGATGCGTTACTGGATGCGAGTTCGGCAGTAGGGACAGACCTTCCAGTGCGCATCGAGCGGGCGATGACAGCTGGGGCACACGTTGCGAACCTGGGTGTCGCACACGGGGCAGACGACGAAGTCTTTCTCGATGGGCGCGCCGCACTGCGGGCAGGTGCCGTACTGGGCAAGCTGGCGCTCGCGCAGGGCCATGTCCAGCTCCTGCTCCTCGCGGTCGGACGCATAGGAGTGCGGGCGCAGGACCAGGTAGGCGATGAGACCCACAAACGGGATGAGGGCGATAATGCCCCACGCCACGTAGGCGCTGGCGCCGCGGCGACGAGCGTCGATGAACACATAGACGACCGACAGCACATACAGGGCGATGATAAAGCCAACGAAGGCATAGACGACGCCCATAAGCTGCGGCGACATGAGCTCGGAGATGTACTTGGACATTACGGGTACCTTTCGGGATATTAACAGTCCGGTCAAGTTTACCACGGGGTTTGTTTATATGGGACTACGGCTGGGTACGGGGCTGGCGCGGACACAAACATCTCAATCTGTAACAGTTAGGAGCGGAATCCGGGTCTAGATGTTACAGATCGAGACACAGGGGTCCCTCCCCGACTTCAATCTCGATCTGTAACATCTTGGGCACCAAAACCCCTCTTACTGTTACAGATCAAGACATTCAAAATCCGCCGGAAGGTTTGTCTTGATCTGTAACATCTAGAACCCAGATCGTCAGCTAACTGTTACAGGTCGAGACGAACGGTTGCCGCAGCTGTCGACAGACGAGGTCAACATCCGTGCTGGGCCGACCCTCGTCTGCCGTTGGCGGGTGTTGCGGGGCTGTTCGCCGCATTGCCGCCGCGCTGGGGATGTATAGACCGTAGGATAGTCTTATTGACAGCCTGTCAACTCGTCTGGGAGGCACTGTGAGCGAAACGTTTGATATCGCGATTGTCGGCGCGGGCATCACCGGATGCGCCATCGCGCGGCAGCTCGCGCGATATGACCTGTCCATTTGCGTAGTCGAGGCGGCCAACGACATCGCGTTAGGGGCGTCGAAGGCCAACGGCGGCCTGGTGCACGCCGGTTACGATCCGGCGCCGGGCACGGTTAAGGCGCAGGTCAACGCCCGCGGCTGCGAGTTGTACGGTACGTGGGCGCAGGAGCTGGGCTTTCTGTTCTGCCGCACCGGTTCGATGGTGCTGGGCTTTAACGACGAGGACCGTGCGCATCTGGAGCAGCTGCGCAGCAACGGCCATGTCAACGGTGTGCCCGAGCTGTCGATCGTCGGACCCGACCGCATCCACGAATTAGAGCCACGCGCCAGTGCCGATGCAACGTGCGCGTTGTGGTGTCCCTCGACTGGGTTTGTCGACCCGTTTGAGGTTGCCATCGCCGCACTGGAGAACGCCGTGGCCAACGGGGTGACGTTTATGCGCTCCGCACCCGTGGAGGCGATTGAAGTCGCGGGCTCGGTCGACGACGCGCGCTTTACGCTGGCGACCCCCGCTGGCAACGTGCGCTGCCGTTACCTGATCAACGCCGCGGGCAACGGCGCCGCCGACATCTCGCATATGGCAGGCGCCGAGGAGTTCCAGATGGTCTGGCGCCAGGGCAACATCGTGGTGCTGGACAAGGAACCGCGCACGCTCATGCCGCTCTACCCCGTGCCGACGCCAGTGTCGAAGGGCGTTATCGTGACAGGCACCGTGCATGGCAACACCGTGATCACCGCCACGGCTGCCGTGCGCGAGCCGGGCGACACGCAGACCTATGCGAGCGATGTGAACGCGCTGCTGACCGGCGCGCGCAAGCTGGTGCCCGACCTGGACACGCGCCGCGTGGTGCGCGCGTTTGCCGGCGGGCGTCCGGTCATTCAGGGGACGAACGACTTCTTTATTGGGCAGTCGGCCGTGGTGCCAAGGCTTTTCCAGGCGGCGGGCATTCAGTCGCCGGGCGTGGCGAGCGCGCCGGCCATTGCCGAGCGCATGGAGCTTGTGATGCGTGAGGCGGGCGTGGAGCTGCACGAGCGGACGGACTGGAACCCAATTCGCCGCGAGCCGGACGACTTTGACCGCGCACCGCTGGCGCGTAAGGAGGAGCTGATCGAGTCCGATCCCGCGTGGGGACAGATTGTCTGCCGCTGCGAGACGGTGCCCGAGGCCGAGATTGTGGCCGCGATTCGGCGCCGCCCGGGCGCGGTTTCGGTCGAGGGCGTCAAGCGCCGCTGTCGTGCCGGCATGGGTCGGTGCCAAAGCGGCTTTTGTCAGAGCCGTGTGGTGGCGATTCTGGCGTGCGAGTTGGGCTGCGATCCCAGCGAAGTGCTGTTGGAGGATGCCGGATCTTGGCTGGTCGAGGGGCCTTTGAAGGGGGTGCGCTAGGATGGCGACGATCGATGTGCGCGGCGGACGCGCGGAGGCCGGAACCGCAGAGGTCGGAGCTGCAGCGCCCGTGCAAACGCAGGCCTTCGACGTGGTCGTCATCGGAGGAGGCCCCGCCGGCATGGCTGCCGCGCTGGCCGCGCATAAGGCCGGAGCGCGCGTGGCCATCGTGGAGCGCGAGCAGCACCTGGGAGGCATCCTGCGCCAGTGCATCCACCCCGGCTTTGGGCTGTCACACTTTAAGCAGGAGCTCACCGGCCCCGAGTATGCGCAGCGCTTTATCGACCAGGTGCGCGCAACCGACATTGCGCTGTTCCTGAACAGCATGGTGATTGGGATTGATTCAGGCGAGCCTACGGAAGGCGCAGCACTCCACACCGTCACGCTCATGAGCCCCGCCGACATGCTGCGGCTCACCGGACGCGCGGTCGTCCTTGCCATGGGATGCCGCGAGCGCACCCGCAGCGAGATCAAGATTCCCGGTAGCCGTCCCGCCGGCGTGTTTACGGCCGGCCTGGCGCAGCGATACATCAATATCGAAAATCTCAAACCCGGCTCGCGCGCCGTCATTTTGGGTTCGGGCGATATCGGGCTCATCATGGCACGTCGCTGCACGCTCGAAGGGATTTCGGTCGAGGGCGTGTACGAGCTCATGCCGTACGCCAACGGTCTGCGCCGCAATGTGAAGAACTGCCTGGACGATTTTGGTATTCCGCTGCACCTATCCACTACCGTGACGCGCGTGATCGGGCACGATCGCGTGGAGGCCGTCGAGGTGAGTCAGGTCGACGAGCACCTGGCACCCATTCTGGGGACCGAACGCATTGTTCCGTGCGACACGCTGCTGCTTTCGGTGGGCCTGATTCCCGAGAACGAGCTTTCGGTTGCCGCAGGCGTAGAGCTTGACCCACGCACACGCGGCGCCGTGGTGGACCAGAGTCTGCAGACGGGCGTGCCGGGCATATTTGCCTGCGGCAACGTCCTGCACGTGCACGACCTGGCCGACAACGTAACGACCGAGTCCGAGCGCGCCGGTGCGGCTGCGGCGGCATGGGCGCTGGGTGGCGGGGCCGAAACGAACGCGGTCGCGGACACGAGCTGCGAGCTCACGGTCTCCCCTGCAGGCATTGCGGGATACGCGCTGCCAGGACGCATTACGACGACGGCGCTCACCAAGCTCAACTTCCGCGTGCACCGACCGGTCGACGCCGCCCGCGTACGCATTCTGGCAGGTGGCGAGGAGCTGTTTGCCGGCAAGGTCCGCCCGTTTAAGCCGAGCGTCATGGAAAACTTCCCGCTGCCGGCAAAGGTAATTCAGCGCGCACTCGACCTGGGTGCCAGCGAGATTGTCCTGTCCGTCGACCCCGTTGAGGAGGCGTAAGGCCATGAGCATAAACGCGATCGAAACGCTGCAGTTCAACTGCACCACCTGCCCATCCGAGTGCCTCCTGACCGTAGAGGTGAAACGCGACACAGACGGCGCCGTGGCAGAGGTGCGCTCCGTAACCGGCAACAACTGCCCGCGTGGCGACAAGTTCGCACATCAGGAGCTCACCTGCCCCATGCGCGTGCTCACCACCACCGTGGCTGTATCCGGCGGCGACGAAGCCCTGCTCCCCGTGCGCACGGCCGAAGCCATCCCGCTGGCACTCCACGCCCAAGCCATGGCCCTCATCCGAGGTCTAGTCGTCAACGCCCCCATCCGCATGGGCGACGTCGTGCTGGAAGATCTTCTCGGCACCAACATTGACCTAGTCGCCAGCATGGACATCGACCCAGCCTAAGCAGCTAATTAGGGACGGAGCTCTTTTAGCTACTTTTGTCTGCATGCCTGCCAGGCTGGTCATGCTAAGGAGTGTCCCAAGGTGCCGACATAAAAGGAACGTCCCTATGTGCCGGGCTTGGGATACCATGGTGGCAGCCTAGCGAAAGGATGTTTCATGGCACATGTCGATGACCAGCGCGTGGCGCGCGTGCTCGATGCGCTCGAGGCTCAGCACCCCGGTGCGCAGCTGCTCGTGAATGACCCGTGGTCGATCTATTACCTAACCGGCTTTTATGCCGATATGTTCGAGCGTTTTTGCGGCGTGCTGCTCGCGCGCGGTGCCGAGCCGGTGATCCTAGTCAACGCCCTGCACCAGCTGCCAGAGTATGACAATGCCCGCGTCGCCTACCACACCGATACCGATATCGTGACCGATGCCATCGCTCGCGAGATCGATCCGACCAAGCCGCTCGGCATCGACACCGTCATGCGTTCCGGCTTTTTGATGCCGCTCATGGAGCGCCACGCCGCAAGCGAGTTTTTCCTGGGTGACTTTGCCGTCACCGCCGCACGCACCTACAAGGATGCCGCCGAGCAGGAGCTCATGCGCGCGTCCTCGGCCGCTAACGATGCCGTGATGGCCGATGTTATCAAGCTCGTCCACGAGGGCGTGACGGAGCGCGAAATTGCCGACCAGATGCTCAGTCTGTATCGCAAGCACGGCTGCGAGGGCTTTAGCTTTCCGCCCATCGTGAGCTTTGGCGCCAACGCCGGCGACCCGCATCACGAGCCCGACGATACCGAGCTTAAACGCGGCGACGTGGTGCTGTTCGACATTGGCGGACGCCATCGCAACTACTGCTCGGACATGACGCGCACGTTCTTTTGGGGCGAGCCGGACGAGGAGACGGCGCGCATCTACGATATCGTGCGCCGCGCCAACGAGGCCGCCGAGGCGCTCATCGCACCGGGCGTGCGCATGTGCGACCTGGACCGTGCCTCGCGCGACGTGATTGAGGACGCGGGCTACGGCGAATACTTTACGCATCGCCTGGGACACTCGATCGGCCTGCAGGACCACGAGCCAGGCGACGTCTCGCTCGTCAACGAGCAGGTCGTGGAGCCGGGCATGACGTTCTCCATCGAACCGGGCATCTACCTCCCCAGCCGCACCGGTGTCCGCATCGAGGACCTGGCCCTGGTGACCGAGAACGGCGTCGAGATTCTCAACGCCTACCCCCACGATCCGGTCCGCCTAGACTAGGCACGCCACCAAAGCTCCCCTAGAAGTTGCGGTGGAATACGGACTGTTTAAGGCTTCTAGCCCATAAAACAGTCCCTATTTCACCGCAACTGATGAGGGGATGGGTTAGCGCAGCAAGCCTGCCACTTCGCCGGCTAGGGTAATGGTGCCGGCTGCTACGAAGGGCTCGCCCGCGGCCTCGAAAGCTGCGAGGGCCTCGGATACGCTGGGGTACACGCCCGCGAGCTTGTCAGCGTCCACAAGGGCGGCGAGCTCCTCTGCCGGCAGGGCGCGATCGGAATCGGTCTGCGTCACGACCACACGGGGGAAGGCCGGAATCAGCACGTCGACGATGCCAGCCACGTCCTTGTCGGCCAGCGCGGCACACAGCAACGTGGGGCGGTTCTCCACGCACGGATCGATCTCGTCCAGCGCGCTCACAAAGTTCTCGCAGCTCTGAGGGTTATGGCAGGCGTCAATCAGCTTAAGCGGATCAGTTCCCAGCACATCAAATCGGCCCGGCGTGGGGCAGCCCATAAGCGACGCATCGAGCTTGTCATGATCGAGCTCGCGACCCAGATACCCCTCGCACAGCATAATCGCGCACGCGGCATTCTGCGGCTGATAGGCCGGCTTGACCATGCTCGACGTATAGATCGCACGCGGCGTGGTGCAGCTAAACTCAACCGTATTGCCCACGTGCTCCGGCACTTTGGTCGTGGCATGGTTCACTACGAGCGGCACAATGCCGCACTCGCGACAACGTGCATCCATCACGCGCTGAACACTTGCCTCATGCGTACCCTCGCCCAAAACAACCAGGCGCCCAGGCTTAATAACCGCAGCCTTCTCCACCGCAATGGCCTCGAGCGTATCTCCCAGAATGCGTGTATGGTCGAGCCCGATGCCCGTAATGGCAACGGCGACGGGATCGGTCGCACTCGTGGCGTCCCAGCGTCCGCCCATGCCGACCTCGAGCACAGCAACATCCACCGCGGCCTCGGCAAACACGACAAGTGCGGCAGCCGTCAGCAGATCAAACGGCGTGATGGCATAGGCACGCTCCCCCGCCGCCACACGACGGGCATTCACGCGATGTCCCGCCTCAACAGCGGCGGAAACGCCACGGGCAAAGGCCTCATCGCTCACGACGCGCCCATCGACCTCCATGCGCTCGGGATAGCGCACCAGCTGCGGCGACGTATACAGCGCGGTCTTTAACCCCTCACCACGCAAGATAGCAGCCGAAAAACGCGTGGTCGAAGTCTTGCCATTGGTACCGGCAACCTGAATGCAATCGAAATACTCATCCGGACGTCCCAGCTCATCGAGCATATCGACAACCGTCTCGAGCAGAGGACCAGCATCCCCAGAAATCCGCCCCGTATCAGCAGCAAGTCCCACAGCCTCATCAAACGAAAGCAGCTCAAACGAGAAAGGAACGACATACGACCCCGAACGCTTAGCCATAACCCAAAGTCCCCCATAACAGAAAAAGAGGCCCATCAAAAAGAATGAGCCCCTCACGTTGACAATATCAGCCTTTACCCGCTTGCAGCGAGATCAAGGCCACAACCCAGTGGCCCTAACACGCCAGATGCAAACAACAACGTAAACGAACTAGGAGCGGCCCGATGCTTTGCTCGCCGCAAGTTCCGCACGCAAAGGACAGCACTTAATGTGCTGTCCGTCTTGCGCAGGACTGTCCGCAGCGGAGAGCAAAGCATCGGGACGCGCCCCCGAGTGAACCTTACGAGAAGTCAGCAACCTGAGCAGTCAGCGCCGCCAGGATCTCCTTGAGCTCAGCTGCACGGTCCCTCTTCTTCTGCACCACCGCGGGCGCGGCCTTGGCCACAAAGCCCTCGTTGGCAAGGGTCTTCTCGCAGCCGGCAAGCTCCTTCTGAGCCGTGGCGATCTCCTTCTCCAGGCGCGCCTTCTCGGCCGAAAGATCAACCTTGCCCTCGAGCACCACAAAAACCTCGACGCCGCTGTCGACCACGGCAATGCTCGCAGCCGGCTTCTCAACGTCGGTACCCATGACCAGCGAAGCGGTGTTGGCCAGCGGCTCAATGGTCGAGCGCAGGCTCTCGAGCTTCTCGATGTCCTCGGCACCGGCGCGCACGACCACGTCGAGCTCGGCCTTGGGGCTCAGGCGATAACGCGAACGCGTGGCGCGGGCGGCGGAAACGACGGTACGGCACAGCTCAAACGCGCGCTCGGCAGGCTCATCGACATACTTAGCGTAGTCGGCGGGCTCGGGCCACTTGGCGATCATGAGCGCCTCGGCGCGGTCCACGTTGCCCTCGGCGTCCAGGTCGAGCACGCTCGCCGGCATGTTGTCCCAGATCTCCTCGGTGACAAACGGCATAAGCGGGTGCATCAGGCGAATGGAGGTGTCGAGCACAAAGATCAGGTTGCGCTGAGCTTGCAGACGGTCCTCGCCCTTCAAGCGGGCCTTGGTGACCTCGACGTACCAGTCGCAGACCTCGTTCCAGAAGAACTGCTGCACGCCGCGGGCCATATCGCCAAAGGTGTAGCTCTCAATGCCCTCGGTGACCATCTTCACGGCCTTGGCCAGGCGGCTGAACATCCAGGCGTCGGCCGGCGTCTCCACGACGGGCTCGCCGGGCGTGTAGCCCTCCATGTTCATGAGCAGGAAGCGGCTGGCGTTCCAGATCTTGGTCACAAACGACTTGGCCTGCTCGGTGCGCGGGCTGTCGATGAGCTTCTTAGTCTTCTTGTCGATGTTCGCGTCGAACTTGACGTCCTGGTTGTTGGTGCACAGCGTGAGCAAGTTGTAACGCATGGCGTCGGCACCGTACATGCCAATGAGGTCCATGGGGTCAACGCCGTTGCCCTTGGACTTGGACATGCGGCTACCGTCCTTGGCAAGGATCGTCGGGTAGATGACGACGTCCTTAAACGGCACCTCGTCCAGGAAGTACAGGGAGCTCATAACCATGCGGGCGACCCACAGCGCGATGATGTCGCGCGCGGTGACCAGCGCCGTCGTGGGGTGATGTCCCTCGAGCAGCCCCGGCTTTTGCGGCCAGCCCTGCGTGGCAAAGGTCCACAGCTGCGAGCTGAACCAGGTGTCCAGCACGTTCTCATCCTGATGCACGTGATGGCCGCCGCACTTGGGGCACACGTCGGTGTCCTCGGTCAGGGCGTCCTCCCAGCCGCAGTCCTCGCAGTAGAACACGGGGATGCGGTGGCCCCACCACAGCTGGCGGCTGATGCACCAATCCTTAAGGTTCTCCATCCAGGTGGTGTAGGTCTGCGTCCAGCGCGCGGGGTGGAAGGTGACCTTGCCGGAGTTGACGGCGTCGAGCGCCGGCCCCTTGAGTTTGTCGACGGCCACAAACCACTGCTCGGACAGCCACGGCTCCAGCGCGGCGTCGCAACGGTAGCAGTGCATGACGGAGTGGTCGTGCTCCTCGACGTGGTCGAGCAGGTCATGCTCCTCAAACCACTTGATGACGGCCTCGCGGCACTCCTCGCGGGTCATGCCGGTAAACTCGCCGTAGCCCTCGACGACCACCGCGTGTTCATCGAAGATATTGATCTGCGGCAGGTCGTGAGCCTGACCCATAGCGTAATCGTTGGGGTCGTGGGCAGGGGTGACCTTAACGAAGCCGGAGCCAAAGTTGGCGTCGACATGCCAATCCTCAAAGATGGGAATCTCGCGGTCGACGATGGGGAGTTTGACGGTCTTGCCCACAAAGGCGGCCTTCTCGGGATCCTTCGGGGAGACGGCGACGCCCGTATCGCCGAGCATGGTCTCGGGGCGCGTGGTGGCGACGACGATGTAATCCTGGCCGTTGACCGGCTCGGTCAGCGGGTAGCGCAGGTGCCACAGGTGGCCCTTCTCGTCCTTGTACTCGGCCTCGTCGTCCGAGATGGCGGTGGTGCAGTTGGGGCACCAGTTGACGATGCGCTTGCCGCGGTAAATCAGACCGTCGTGGTACCAGTCGCAGAAGACCTTACGCACGGCCTGGGCGTAATCCTCGTCCATGGTGAAGCGCTCGTTGTCGAAGTCGACGGAGCAGCCCATGCGCTTGATCTGCTCGACGATAATGCCGCCGTACTCGTGGGTCCAATCCCAGCAGGCGTCGACAAACTTGTCGCGACCGATCTCCAGGCGGCTGATGCCCTCGCTCTTGAGCTTCTTGTCGACCTTGGTCTGCGTGGCGATACCGGCGTGGTCGGTGCCCAGCACCCAGCGCGTGGACTTGCCGCGCATGCGGGCCATACGGATGATGGCGTCCTGGATGGAGTCGTCGGTGGCGTGGCCCATGTGGAGCTTGCCGGTCACGTTGGGAGGCGGAATGGTGACGGTGCAGTCGCCCACGCCCTCACGGCGCTTGTAGTAGCCGCCGTCGAGCCACTTCTGCAAGATCGCCGGCTCGTTGGTCGACGGATCGTAGTTCTTGGGCATTTCTTCCATATATCTCTCCCTTGCCCATCGGGGAGGAATGTAGGCCCGATTTTCGCTCGGTCAAGTCCTGGGCTCGCTCGAAGACCACATTAAGTGGTCTTCGGCTCGTGCGGAATCTACGAAAATCGGGCCTACATTCCTCCCCTTAGGTATCGATTACTTCAGTCTGATATGACTTCGCTGAGGCTTAAACAAACACACAGAATAACACAGGTAGTTGGGTGTTTTGCGTATATATAAAATAGCCTCCGACCGTGGATGGTCGGAGGCTATTTGCAAGCACGTTTTTGGCTGGTTTACCCGTAGATGCGTTGGGGCTGTTCTTCGCCCTTAACCGCCGCTTCGGTCACGATGACCTTGGCGACACCCTCCTCGCTGGGGAGGTCGAACATCGTCTGCTGCAGCACGTCCTCGCAAATGGAGCGCAGGCCGCGAGCGCCGGTCCTGCGGGCGAGCGCCATACGGGCGATCTCGTGCAGGGCCGCGTCCTCAAACTCAAGATCGACGTCCTCGAGCTGGAACATCTTGCGGTACTGGCGCACCACGGCGTTCTTGGGCTCGGTCAGAATCGACACCAGGTCGTCCTCGTCGAGCGCCTGCGTCTGGGTGACGACGGGCGTACGGCCCACGAACTCGGGGATCATGCCAAAGGCGTTGAGGTCCTGCGGGAGCACCTGACGCAGTAGGTCGTTCTCGTCGACCGAGGTGGGACCGGCGATCTCGGAGTTAAAGCCCACGCCCTTGTTGCCCACGCGATCGGCAATGATCTTATCCAGACCCACAAAGGCACCGCCGCAGATGAACAGGATGTTGGTCGTGTCGATCTGTAGCAGCTCCTGCTGGGGATGCTTGCGGCCGCCGGTAGGCGGAACGCTGGCCACCGTGCCCTCAAGAATCTTCAGCAGCGCCTGCTGCACACCCTCGCCCGAGACATCGCGGGTGATGGAGAGGTTCTCGGCCTTGCGGGCGATCTTGTCAATCTCGTCCACGTAGATAATGCCCACCTGAGCGCGCTCAATGTCGCCATCGGCAGCATTGATAAGCTTGAGCAGAATGTTCTCCACGTCCTCGCCCACGTAACCAGCCTCGGTGAGCGCGGTGGCATCGGCGATGGCAAACGGCACCTCGAGGATGCGCGCGAGCGTCTGGGCCAACAGGGTCTTGCCGGTACCGGTGGGACCGAGCAGCAGGATGTTGGACTTGGCGAGCTCCACCTCGTCCATATCGTCGTCAAACTGACCGCCCATGCCCGATGCCTCGTCAAAGGCAGACACCGCGGCGCCGCCCTCGATCACGCGACGATAGTGGTTGTACACGGCAACCGACATGGCGCGCTTGGCGTCCTCTTGGCCCATGACATAAGCCGAAAGCTCGTCATAGATCTCGTGCGGCGTCGGCACGTGCGTGATGACCTGGCGGTCGTCCTCGAGCTCAAAGCCCTCGGTCTCGGGGTCCACAGCGGGCTGCCCGGCAGCCTGGCCGTGGTCGTTGAGGAAGCCCGGCAGCTTGCCATTGCGGGCAGCGTCCATAAAGTCCGAAGCCAGCGACTCCTCCAGAATCTCGGAGCAGGCGGCGACGCACTCGTCACAGATAAAGATGTTGGTCGGGCCCTTTACGAGGCGTCGGACCTGGCCCTGCTCTTTTCCGCAGAAGGAGCAGCGGATGGGGTTGCCGTTCTCGTCAAAGTTGTCCTGCATGTTTCCTGCCATCCTAGGCGTCCTTCGCGGCGAGATCGCGAGAGGTGACGATACGGTCAATCAGGCCGTAGTCGAGGGCCTCGGCAGCGGTCAGGTAGTTGTCGCGCTCGGTATCGGCCTGGACCTTCTCGATGGGCTGGCCCGAGGCATCGGACAGGATCTGGTTGAGCTCGCGACGGGTCTTCTTGATCTCCTCGGCAACGATCTCGATCTCGGTCTGCTGGCCCTGGGCACCGCCGCTGGGCTGGTGAATCATGACCTTGGAGTGCGGCAGGCAGAAGCGCTTGCCCTTGGCGCCAGCCGAAAGCAGCACGGCGGCCATGGACGCAGCCATACCGACGCAGATGGTGGAGACCTGCGGCTTGATAAAGTTCATGGTGTCAAGAATCGCCAGGCCGGAGTAAACCTCGCCGCCGGGCGAATTGATGTAGAGCGAGATATCCTTCTCGGCATCCTGGCTCTCAAGATGCAGTAGCTGGGCAACGACCAGGTTGGCGCTGACGGAGTTGATCTCCTCGCCCAAGAAGATGATGCGATCGTTGAGCAGGCGCGAATAGATATCGTAGCTGCGCTCGCCGCGCGGCGTCTGCTCGATAACGTATGGCACGAGGGCGGAATCGAACTTAGCGATCATACGCATCTCCATTTCTCTCTTGCGGACCAAATTGGTTCTAGATAAACGTACGGTGCCCGCATGCTATGCATTGGCTGGCACCGTACGAAGCAACCGGATAACCGGCTTATAACTTTACCCCATCACGGGCGCATGCATGCGCTCGTGGACAAGGTGGCGAGAATTACTCGGCGTCCTTGGCGGTCTCGTCGACCTCGGTCACCTTGGCGTTCTCGACCAGGTGATCGACGGCCTTGGAGCGACGGATGGACTCACGGACGGCAGGCATGCGGCCATCGGCGATGAACTCGGCCTTGGAAGCCTCGACGTCCTTGACGCCGGCCTTCTCGAACTCGGCGTTGATGTCGTCCTCGGTGACCTCAATCTTGAGCTCACGGGCGAGGGCGTCCAGAGCCAGGGACTCACGGGCAACGTCGTTGGCCTGCTTATGCAGGTCGCCGATGAACTGCTCCATGGTCAGGCCGGAAGCGGGCAGCCAGGTGTCCAGCGTCATGCCGCGGGCAGCGAGGTTGGACAGGAAGTTCTGGCCAAGCTCCTCAAAGACGGACTGCTCGTAGTCGGCGTCCATCTCGTCGAGCTGCAGACGCTCGGCGAGAGCGGAGACGCAACGGTTCTCCTTCTCGGCCGGCAGGCGGGAAGCCTTGTCCTGCTCGATCTCGATCTTGATGGCGTCGCGCATGGCGTCGATGCTGTCGAAGCCGAAGTCGGACTTGACAAGCTCGTCGGTGAGCTCGGGGGTGTTGCGGACCTTGATGCCCTTGACGGTGACCTCGACGGTGTGGGTCTCGGCCTCCTCGACCTCGTCGGTCCAGGTGACGGTCTTGACGTCGTCAACGTTAGCGCCGATCAGGGCCTCGTTGAACTCCTTGGGGTTGCTGTCGCTACCGGCGATGAGCATGCGACCCTCGGCGGCAAAGTTGTCGGCGTTCTCGACGGCCTTGAGGTCGACGGTCACATAGTCGTCAGCCTCGACGGCGCGACCCTCGACGTCCTCGAAGGTGGCACGGTAGTTGAGGAGCATCTCGACCTGGTTGTTGATCTCGGACTCGGTGACCTCCGCAGGGGGCATCTCGATCTCGACAGCGTCGAAGGAGGAGAGCTCAGCAGCAGGACGCAGAGAGAACTCGACGGTGTAGGTGTAGTCCTCGTGATCCTTGGCGAGGTCGAGCTCCTTGTAGTCACCGTTCTTGGTGGGGACGATGTCCAGCTCGTTGAGGACGGCGGGCTCGTTGGCGGCGATCAGGTCGTTGGTGGCCTGAGCGAGGGTAGCCTCGGCGCCAAGAGCGGAGTCGATGACCGGACGGGGAGCCTTACCGGCACGGAAGCCCGGGAAGCGGTACTTCTTGGCGGTGTCCTTGTAGGCCTTCTTGATCGCGGCGTCGACGTCGGCGGCCGGGATGGTGACCGTAGCGGTGAGCTTGGCGTCCTTGACGTCAGAAGCGGTGATGTTCAACACGTTCCTCCTCATACTGCCCAGCTTATCTGAGGTGCTGGTACCTTTATGCAACAAAGTGTCGCGACGGCCAGAGCCGACGCAGATGCGTTGGTGCGGGCGAAAGGACTCGAACCTTCACGGGAATCCCACCAGAACCTAAATCTGGCGCGTCTACCAATTCCGCCACGCCCGCATGAGCGCACAGACTAGGAATGATAGCAGATACGAACGACAAGCGCACGCACACCTTTTACAGGCTCACGACCTCACCACGAGTGCAAAAGGCGGGGCGAGTTGTCCCGTCCCGCCAACTACGACTTGTTAGATGACCCGCTACTCCCCCAGCAGAGCCTTCTCCGGTGTGATGGGCAGCGAGCGCACCTGGTGGCCGGTGGCGTGTGCGACGGCCGAGGCCACGGCGGCGAGCGGCGTGTTGATGACGACCTCGCCGATCGACTTGGCGCCAAACGGACCCGTCGGCTCGTAGCTCGGCTCAAAGGCCACGCGAATGCTGCCGATATCCAGGCGCGTGGGCAGCTTGTAGCTCATAAAGTTGCCGGTGCGCAGGCGGCCACGGTCGTCGTGCTCGACGATCTCGTAGAGCGCATGACCGATACCCTGGGCAATGCCGCCCTCGGCCTGGACGCGCGCGAGCGCCTCGTTGATCACGGTGCCGCAGTCGACGGCCGCCGCGTAGTCCACCACGGTCACCTTGCCGGTGGCCTTGTCGACCTCGACCTCGGCAATGCCGGCCATAAACGGCGGGGGCGAAACGGGCAGGCAGGCAGAGGCGTGCGAGGTCAGCGCGTCGCCGCCCGCGATGTTCTTGACGCATAGGTTGGCAAATTCGCGCAGCGTGAGGTAGCGGTTCTGCTCACGAGCGGCACGCTCGTCGGACAGGCGCACGTACTGGCCGTCGAAGACCACGTCGGCGGCGTCAACGTCCCACATCTGAGCGGCCTTGGCGCAAATCTTCTCGCGCAGCTCGGTCGCGGCGTTCTTGGCGGCAAGGCCCGTCACGTAGGTACCAGAGCTCGCGTACGAGCCGGCGTCGAACGGCGACAAGTCGGTGTCCACACCGCGCACCACGATCAGCGAGCTCTCCACGCCCAGCTCCTCGGCGGCAATCTGCGCCAGGATCGTGTCGACGCCCATGCCGTTATCGGTGGCGCCGGTGCCGATGGTAATGAAGCCGTCCTCTTCCAGGCGCATGTCAATGCCGGCGATATCCACGTTGGAGATGCCCGAGCCCTGCATGGTAAGCGCGCAACCCAGGGCGCGCACGCGGTCGCCCAGGTCCACGGCCAGCGGCTTGTCGCGCCAACCGATCATGTCCATCGCGCGCAGCAGGCAGCGGTCGAGCGCGCAGGCGTTGAGCTTCTCGTTGTAATACTGCGGCATGATCTCGCCCTCGCGCACGATGTTCTTAAGGCGCAGGTCGGCGGGGTCCATGTGCAGCATGTCGGCGAGCTCGTTGACGGCGCTCTCCACGGCAAACTGGCCCTGGGTGGCACCGTAGCCTCGATACGCGCCGCCGCGGTTGGTATTGGTGTAGACGGCGTCCCAGCTAAAGCGGCTCGCCTTCACGTGGTTGTAGATGGGCAGGCTCTTGTGGCCCGAGAGGCCGATCGTCGTGGTAGCGTGCTCGCCGTACGCGCCGGCGTTGGACAGCGTGTGCAGATCGATGGCCGTGATGGTGCCGTCGTTCATGGCGCCCAGCTTAACGGTCATCTGCATCTGGTGGCGCGAGTTGCCCGCAGTGATGGTCTCCTCGCGGGTGTAGCAGCAGTAACTCGGACGGCCGGTCTGCTGGGTCACAAACGCAACAAAGATCTCGCAGCAGCCCGTCTGCTTGGAGCCAAAGCCGCCGCCGATGCGCGGCTTAATGACCTGCACCTGCGACTGCGGGATATCGAGCGACTGCGCGACCATGCGGCGCACGTGGAAGGGCACCTGCGTGGAGGTGGTCACCGAAATGCGCCCGAACGCGTCGGTCGTCGCAAAGGCGCGGAAGGTCTCCATAGGCGCGGTCTGCGTGGCCTGGCTGGTGTAGGTGCGCTCAAAGACGATATCGCTCTGGGCGAAGGCCTCGTCAAGGTCGCCAAAATCGCTGGCACCGCTGCACACCAGGTTGCGCGGGACATCGCCGCCCTGCGGGAACATAAAGGTCACGTCGCCCTCGGGGTGGACCACGATGTCGTTATCGAGTGCCTTGGTAAAGTCGAGCAGCGGCTCGAGCACCTCGTAGTCGACCTTGATGAGCTTGAGTGCCTTATCGGCGGCCTCCTCGGTTTCGGCGGCAACGATCGCCACCTCCTCGTTTTGGTAGCGCACGAGGTTCTCGAGGATCAGACGGTCGTAGGGACTCGGCTGCGGATAGCTCTGACCGGCGATGGTAAAGCGGCGCTTGGGCACGTCCTCGTAAGTGTAAACGCCCACGACGCCGGGCACCTTCAGGGCGCGCGACGTATCGATGGAGCGGATCTTGGCGCGGGCATAGGGGCTGCGCTTGAGTTTGACGATCAGGGCGCCGGCGGGCACCATATCGCCCGTGTAGACGGGACGGCCCTCGAGCAGCGCCTTCGAGTCCTTCTTGGGCTGCTTATGGGTGATCTGCTTGTACGAGACACCGTCGCAGCTGGTGTCGTTGACCGGCAGCTCGGGCATCTCAAAGCCCACCTGCACGCCGGACTCGTTGAGGAAGCGGACAATGGCGCGCAGCTGGCTCTCGTAGCCGCTGCAACGGCAGAGGTTGCCGGCGAGCTGGCGCGACAGCTCCTCGCGCGTGGCGACGAGGCTCGGGTCCTCCTTGGCGGCGCGGGCAAGCGCCAGCACGTTCATGATGAGGCCGGGAGCGCAAAAACCGCACTGCTCGGCACCTTCGGCAGCCATGGCGCGGGCAAGCGCCTCGGACTCAGCCTTGAGACCCTCGAGCGTGGTGATGGTATGGCCCTCGACGCGCGCGGCGGGAACCGAGCAGCTCAGCACCGGGTAGCCGTCGAGCCACACCGTGCACAGGCCGCAGTTGGTGGTCTCGCAGGCGCAGCGCACCGACGCGCAACCCTGCTCACGCAAAAGCGAAAAGAGCATGGTATCGGGGGCAATCTGAACCTTGACCTTGCGGCCGTTGAGCGTAAAGGAAAGATCGATGAGTTTGGTAGCCATTAGCGCACCTCGCTAGAATCGACGCCGGGCACGCGGCGGCAGGAATACTCGTCCGTGGCAAACTTAGGAATCTGCACGGTCTCGAGCTCGCGGGCAAGCGCGGCAGAAAGCTCGATGCCGGCGGCACGACGCACGGCCTGGACGGCGAGCGGTGCCGAGATGCGACGGCGGTACTCGACCGAGCCCCACAGGTTGGTTCCGTAGCTCAGGGCACGCACGGATGCAGCAAGGGCGCGAAGCTCGTCCTCGGAAGGCTGCTCGCTGGAAAGGCCACATGCCTCGCCCTGCAGCAAGGTAGCGCGCAGCGGGCGGGAGCCCACGGTGACGTGCCAGCTGTTGTCCCACCAGGCGGCGGTGACGTTTAAGGAGGGGAAGTCGGTCGCGGCCTTGCGCACGGCCTCATAGCTCGCGCGGTAATCGTGCTTGACGACCACGACATGCTCGATCACGTCACGTACGTAGCCCATGTCCACGAACTCCGCGAGCGGCACGCGACCGGCGCCCGTCAGCTCAACATAGGAATCGAGCGCCAGGAAAGCCGAGAGCACGTCCGAGAAGCCAAAGCGGCCGTAGATGCTGCCGCCCACCGTAGCGGTATTGCGCAGCTGCACGCCCACGATGTCGTGGACGGCGAACTCAAAGACATTGTTGACAAGCGCGTTGAGCCCGGCATGACGCTCGAGCTGACGCAGGGTGCACATGGCACCGATGCGGAACTCGGTCTCGGTCTCCTCGATCTGATCGAGTCCGCAGGCCGAAAGGTCAATCGCCGTCGCCACGCGACGCGAACCCAGGCGCATCCAGATGCCGCCGCCCACAATCTTGTTGTTACGGTTCTTCTGTAAGAGCTCATAGGCTTCGGCCGCGTTTCCAACACGGACGTAGGTACCGAACTTGAGCACGTTCTCCCCCATCTCTTTACTTGTCCAGTACCCCTAAGTGTACCAAACGAGGGCGCACGGCCCTCACCACCATAGAAAAAGGCTCCCAGCACAAATGCTGGGAGCCTCATCAGGTGCTATGTCGAGCTGGGCTTAGCAGACGCCCTGAGCGAGCATGGCGTCGGCGACCTTCAGGAAGCCGGCGATGTTGGCGCCCATGACAAAGTTGCCCTCCTGGCCGTACTCCTTGGCGGTGTCGTCCACGTTGTGGAACATGCCGCGCATGAGCTGCTCGAGCTTGCCGTCGACCTCCTCGAAGGTCCAGGACAGGTGCTCGGCGTTCTGGCTCATCTCCAGGCCGGACACGAGCACGCCGCCGGCGTTGGCAGCCTTACCGGGCATAAAGGCGACGCCGTTCTCTTGGAAGTAGGTCGTGGCCTCGATGGTCGTGGGCATGTTCGCGCCCTCGCCGACCACCTTGCAGCCGTTGGCGACGAGCGCCTGGGCGTCCTCGAGCAGCAGCGTGTTCTCGCGGGCGCAGGGCAGGGCGATGTCGCAGGGCAGCTGCCACACGCCGCGGCCGTCGCCCTCGTGCCACACGGCACCGGGCTTCTCGTCAACGTACATGGCGAGCGTGACGCCCTTGTCGTGGCCGGAGCGCTTCTGGTTGTAGACGTGCTCGAGCACGGAGTAGTCGATGCCGTCGGGATCCTCGACCCAGCCGTGGGTGTCGGAGCAGGCCAGCACCTTGCCGCCGAGCTGCGCGACCTTCTGGACGGCATAGATAGCAACGTTGCCGGAACCGTGAACGACGACGTTCTTGCCCTCGAAGGAGTCGCCGCGGCTCTTGAGGTACTCGTCCACAAAGTAGACCAGGCCGTAGCCGGTGGCCTCGGTACGGGCGAGCGAGCCGCCAAAGGAGAGGCCCTTGCCAGTGAGGACGCCGGTCCACTCGTTGGTCAGGCGCTTGTACTGACCGAACATGTAGGCAACCTCGCGGCCGCCAACGCCAAGGTCGCCGGCGGGAACGTCGGTGTTGGGGCCAATGTGGCGATAGAGCTCGGTCATGAAGGACTGGCAGAAGTGCATGATCTCGTTGTTGGACTTGCCCTTGGGGTCAAAGTCGGAGCCGCCCTTGCCGCCGCCCATGGGAAGGGTGGTCAGGCTGTTCTTGAGGATCTGCTCCAGGCCCAGGAACTTAAGCATGCCCAGGGTGACCGTCGGATTAAAGCGCAGGCCGCCCTTGTAGGGTCCAATGGCAGAGTTGAACTCGACGCGGTAACCGCGGTTGACCTGAACCTTGCCCTGGTCGTCGACCCAGGGAACACGGAACATGACGATGCGCTCGGGCTCGACGAGGCGCTCAAGCAGGGCGGCCTCCTCGTACTCGGGGTGGGCGTCGAGCGCCGGCTGGATGGTGCCGAGGATCTCGGTCGCGGCCTGGATGAACTCAGGCTGCTCGGGATAGCGGGCCTTGAGCTCGTCGAGAACTTTCTGCGTGTAGCTCATGCTTCCTCCAATGATGGGAAAGAAAAGTGTCGGTCGCGGCACCCTATGCGCCGCGAGCTTTATCGAGTATGGATAATATCGCACTGTTGCCGCAAAGTTACGAATAAGACCGCGGGCGGATGTTTCATTTTGATTACGATGCAGGTAGATGCGTTTTTGAGCGCCTGACGTGCAAGTTGCGTGTTTCGAAGCTGTTTCCCGCACGTTTCAAAACCACCACAAAGGGGACAGGCACCTTTGTGGTGGTTTTGGCGAGATACGTTGGCGGGAACGTATGTGAATCGAACACATCCAAGACGTTTTGCACGCCTCGCAACGGTTTTGAGGACCGCGGGGCCCACCGGAGCCCATCCGTTCCCAAGCGTGGCGGTATTTTACCAAACCGAACAGCCCGCAACTGCAAGGAGGACCAGGGCAGCGATGCAAAGCCCCTAACGCAGCGATCTTAGGCCGCCGGCATCCTTGTCGAGTGCGGTAAAGCGCACGGCATCCAGGTGCTCCAAGATGCTGATCGCTCGCTTGCGCGACACACCCAAGGCCTCGCGCAATACACTCGTGGTGGTAGCGCCGCCGGCAGCCTCGATAGCCGCAAAAACAACCTCACGCGCATGGGCCTCGGCGGCGGCGGACAAGGCAACGTCGTGCTCGACCTTAACGATCGAGTGGTTGAGCGAAAGCTCGCGCAGCGCACGCGTCATGGTGTCGCGATCGAGTTGCAACTGCTGTCCCAGCTCGGGCAGCGTCGGCGCGTCGAGGCCGGCCTCATCCAGCAGGGCCACAATGCGATGGCTAGCCTCGCGCACCACGCGTAACGCCGCAGCGGCGGAATGCGAGTCGAAGACCTCGGCACCGTCGATGGCGCAGATGCCGCGCGCACAGCCCTCGAGGATGAGCGCGGAGGCGACATCTTCGCCCGCTTTCGGCCAGGCGACATGCACAACCTCGCCCGGCGTGAAACCCGTCTGCTTGGGCGCGGCCTCATGCATGGCGGCAAGCGTGTCGGCGAGCGCGGTGAGGGCGGCATCGAGCACGGCGGGGGCGGCATAGAGCTCCTCGGTCGAGTGCTCCGGATGAAGGGCGACCGCATCGCCCGACGCCACCGCGGCGAGCAGGAGCCTTACGGCCTCGGCACCGGAAAGATCGATCGCACGGGCGACATCGGCTGCCGGCACGGGCAGGCGCTGGATACCGAGCCACGCGGCGACGGTCGATGCGAGGTCGCCCGCATCGAGAGCCGCGAGAAGCGAGCGCTCAGCATCCGTGAGCTCGCGCGAGCGGCGGCACTGCGAAAGCAGCACGCGTCCGCCGCCGATAAGCACCACCGGCGAGAACGCGAGCACGATGAGGCCGTCGCCCGAGCGCACGGGAAGACGCTCCTCCAGGCGGACCTGTACGATGCGGGTCTCGCCGGCCTCAATGGGTCCCTCGCCCTCCATGAGCATGATGCGCCCGATGACATCGGCCGTGCCCGCCATCACGTGGACGCGCGCGCCGGACTCGAAGGGCACGGGCTTGGCGCCCTCGCGCCCCAGATAGGTGAAGCGCGCGATAAGCCTAAGCGTCGAGCCCTCGGCGCTCGGTCCGCAGACGACCTCGCCGCGGGGCAGGACATCGACCCCGTCGCCCACGATGTTGAGGGCGACGCGCTGGCCGGGAAGCGCGCGCGGCGTGTCGCCGTGCACCTGAATCGCGCGCACGCGACAGCGCACGCCCGCCGGGCTCGAGACAAGCTCGTCGCCCACCATGATGGGGGCGTCGTGAAGCGTTCCCGTGACGACGGTGCCCGAGCCCTTGATGGAAAAGCAGCGGTCGATGGGCAGACGCGGGGCCAAGCCGGGGCGCTCGGAGCGCTCGGCGGATTCAGCCAGAAACGCGTCGATCGCGGCATCGATCGCCCCGCGCACGTCCTCGACGCCCTCGCCCGTGCGCGACGACACGGGGACCACGGGGGCATCGGAGAACACGGTGCCCGAAAGGAAATCCATCACATCGAGCTCGGCGAGCTCCGCCGTCTCGTCGTCGGCCAGGTCGCGCATGGTGAGCGCGACGACCATGCGCGTCACGCCCAACAACTCGAGAACGTGCACGTGCTCGCGCGTCTGCAGCATCACGCCCTCAACGGCAGAAACCACCAGCACTGCCACGTCGATGCCCGTGGCGCCCTGCACCATCGCGCGCAGGTAGTGCGCATGCCCGGGCACGTCGACCAGGCCGACAAGCTTGCCGCTCGGCAGCGCCAACTCTCCAAAACCGAGCTCCGTGGTCATACCGCGGCGCTTCTCGACCTCCAGACGGTCGGGATTTTTTCCGGTCAGCGCCTCGATGAGGGCCGACTTTCCATGGTCAACGTGTCCCGCCGTTCCAACGACAACGGGACATTCGACAAGCTCACGCGCCGTCATCGACGCAAACCCGCCCGCACGGCATCCGTCAACGCAGACGCACACAGGTCAAGGTCGGTATCGTGCAAAAGCGTGCGGACGTCAAACAGCACCTGGTCGCGCTGCACGCGCGTCACAACCGGCGTATCGGGTTCTTGAACCATGGCGCGCTTTAGGCCATCGGCGGACAGGCGCCCATCGGCGGGACAGACGGCAACGCAAAATGTTGGGAGCTCGACGGTCGGCAGCGAGCCGCCGCCGGGGGCAGAGGCGCCCTCGACAACCTGCAATTCCACCGCCTCCTCGCACTGAGCCTCGCGAAGTTTACGCAGCATGCGGTCGCGCAGGCGCTTGGCCTGACGCTCGAGCGGAGCCGGCGCGCCGGATAGCATGTTGAGCACCGGAATCTCCCGATGTGCCGTATCGGAACCGGCCACATACAGGCGCAGGGTGGCCTCGAGGGCCGCGAGCGTGAGCTTGCCGGGGCGAAGCGCGCGCATCAGCGGATGCGAGGCACAAGTGGCAATCGCCTGGTCGCTGCCGAGAATAATGCCCGCCTGCGAAGCACCGAGTAGCTTGTCGCCCGAGCACGAGACAAGGTCAGCGCCGGCGCAAAGCGAGGCGGACGTGGACTTCTCCCCCGCATCGGCGAGCACCCCGTCTGCAAGCAAAGCACCCGAGCCTTGGTCCTCGTAAAGCAAAAGCCCGTGCTCATGCGCCAGCGCAGAAAGCTCCGCCACGGAAACCTCCTCGTGGAAGCCCTCGATGCGGTAGTTGGAAGGATGAACCTTCAGGATCATCGCCGTGTTGGGCGTGATGGCGCTTCGATAATCATCCAGATGCGTGCGGTTGGTCGAGCCCACCTCGACAAGCTTGGCGCCCGAGGCCGCCATGATGTCGGGAATGCGGAAGCTACCGCCCACCTCGACCAGCTCGCCGCGACTCACGATGACCTCTTTGCCGCACGCATGCGCGGCAAGCACCAGCAGCACCGCCGCGGCGTTATTGTTGACGACCAGGGCGTCCTGCGCCCCCGTGAGCGTGCGCAGCAGACGCGCGGCATGCTCTTTGCGGCCCCCGCGAGCGCAGGTTGAGACGTCATACTCAAGCGTGCTGTAGCCGCGAGCGACATCGGTCACCGCCCGCACCGCCGCGGGCGCGAGCGGAGCGCGGCCCAGGTTGGTGTGAATCACAACGCCCGTCGCGTTAACGGCAGGGCGCAGGGTCGGCAGCGACAGGCGGTGGCACCGCCGCTCGATAGCCAAGGCGAGCTCGCGCTTATTCCTAGCGGGGGCGCCAGAGCGAATCGCCGCGCGCTCGGCATCGAGCTCGGCGTCAATCGCCTCGCGCACCAACGTGTCGCCCGCATCGCCGGCAGCCTTCATGACCGGCCACTCGGCCAGCAGCTCGTGCACGGCGGGAATGGAGCGCAGGCGGTCGCGCACCTCGGCAGGCATGGATTCGCAGTCGCTCATGGAAAGCCCTTCGACATAATCAATAAAAAGCAGGCCCCCCTTGGTCGTCATCGGCCAAAATGTGACGACGCGAATACAAAAGGGACAGGTCCATTATGGCAGCTCGCGACAAGACGGCGCAGCGCCTCGTCCAAAACCTGCCAAAATAAACCTGTCCCTTTTTGGTCGGTTATGGGTTGGGTCCTTTAGGACTCTTTGTTGGCGTAGATAAACCAGTAGCCCAGCGCCACGATCAGGGCGCCACCTACGATATTGCCCAGCGTGGCGACCGAAAGGTTGAGCGCCAACCCGGCGGCGTTGAGGGCATCGGCGCCGGCGACATCGGCTCCATAGCCGCACGCGTGCATCACGGCACCCATGGGCAAAAAGTACATGTTGGCAACGCAGTGCTCAAAACCGCATGACACAAAGGCGGCGATAGGCAGCAGAATACCCACGACTTTATCGACCACGGTCTTGCCGGCGGTACCGATCCATACAGCCAGGCACACAAAGATGTTGCACAGAATGCCGCGGAAGAAGATGGTGACGGCGTCAATCGAAACCTTACCGGCGGCGACACTCACCATGGTGTTGGCAACGGCCTCGCCGTTGAGCTTATAAATAGCTGCCATGTAAACCAAAAAGACAACGAACAGCGCGCCGGCAAAGTTGCCGATCCACACAACGACCCAAGCCTTGAGCATCTGGACGAGCGTGATCTTTTTGCTCTTGAGCGCGCAGACCATAAGCGAGTTGCCGGTAAACAGTTCCGCGCCGCAAATGAGCACGAGCACCAGTCCCAGGCAAAAGCACAGGCCGCCCACAAAGCGCTGAGCGCCCCAGCCAAGGGACGCATCGCTCAGAAAGACCGTGAAGAACAGACCGCCGAAGGCGATGAACGCGCCGGCGAACATGGCGAGCAAAAATGCCTTCGAGGCAGGCAGACTGGCCTTGGTAACGCCGGCGGCCTCGGTCTTGGTCTCGATTGCGGCAGGCGCCAGGCAGTCGGGGATGGGGTATTCTGCCTTACTCTGTGCCATGGCAATCACTACTTTCTTACGATGTGGGACAAACGCTCTTGGTTCATTTGCCCCGCGAGGTCGGACGGTATAAAAATAAACGCGAGCCAAATTAGCATATTGGCCTGCGATTATATAGCTTGGAGCGGGCGACGGGAAGTCCAAGGATTTGCTTCGCAAATCCTTGTTTCGCTGCGGGCCTTCGGCCCTTGCGTGCTGCGCTGGAAAATGCTCACGCATTTTCTCAGCTCCGCACCCTGACGGGTTCGATTCCCGTCGCCCGGCGCGTAAACGAAAACAGCTCTGATTCCCAAAGGAAACCAAAGCCGTTAAAACAATTCTTATGGAGCGGGCGACGGGAATCGAACCCGCGTCATCAGCTTGGAAGGCTGGGGTTCTACCATTGAACTACGCCCGCAAGATATGGTCGGGACGACAGGATTTGAACCTGCGACATCCTGCTCCCAAAGCAGGCGCGCTACCAAACTGCGCCACGTCCCGAAGGTGTTGAGCAGCTAAGGTCTAAACCTTGCGTGTCCCAAAGCGAAGGAAATTATAGGGGAGACTCCCCGCCTGCGCAAGCGACGATACCCTAGCTCCTCGAATGTGCGACAAACCGGCTGTGGAGCAGGCCAATCACAAACGCCACCACGGCAACCGGCGCCCATGCGGCTCCAATGTCGGCCAGCGGCAGCGCATCGAACGGCAGCCACACGCCTGCAAAGAACGCGTCGCGGATCGAGGTGATCACGCTCTGCACCGCGACAACGCCGCCGACCCAGACCCACACCTGCGGATGCGCGTCGCAAAAACCGTGCACTAGGCCCATAAGCACCAGAACAATTGCAACAGGGTACAGGGCGTTGAGCATGGGCACCGAGAACATGAGGATCACGTCGAGGCCCACGTTTGAGAGCACGCACGAAAACGCCGCGAACACAAAGGCGAGTATCGCAAAGGGACGGCGCATGGCCTCCTCGGAAGCCTCTGCTCCCCCTTCGACCACATACGTCTCGCAGAAGTAACGCGAGCAGCAGCTGATGAGGCCGATGCATACGTTCATGCAGGCGAGGAAGAAGATCGCAAAGACCACGACCGTGCCGGCAAGGCCAAAGTGCATGGAGGCCGAGCGGGCGAGGATGGCGGCTCCGTTGGTGGCATCGGGCATCACGGTGCTCAGCTGCGTGCCGGCAAGCGCCAGACCGCAGTAGATGATGGCCATGAGCACACCAGCGATCACGCCGGAGCGCGAAATCTCGAAGGCCACGCGCTTGTCGTCGGTAACGCCCAGCTCGTGGATGGTCTCGGCGATGATGATGCCAAAGGCGAGCGACGCGAGCAGGTCCATGGTCTGATAGCCGGTCAAAAAGCCCTGCACGGCGGCACCGGCATCGTAAGGAGCCTGCGGCGCGGCAGCGGAACCCAGCGGCGAGACCACGGCGGCGCCCACGACCAATACGATAAGGGCGATGAGCGCGGGGCCCGTAATGCGGCCGAGCACGCGCGTAATGACACCCGGGCGCAGCGTGAGCACAAAGGCGACGGCAAAGAAGGCGACGGCAAACACCAGGCGGGCCGTGCCGAGCGAGACACCCTCGGGCAGCAGCGGCACCAGCATCTCGAAGGCCGTGGAGCTCGTGCGCGGAATGGCCAGACACGGACCGATAGCCAGATACACCGCCGCGACAAAAAACTCGCCAAACTTGGGGTGCACACGACCGGCAAGCTCGCGCGCCGTTCCGGCAAGTGCCACGGCGATAAAGCCCATGACGGGAAGGCCGATGGCGGCAATCAGAAAGCCGAGCATGGCGAGCGGCGTGGCAGAGCCCGCCTGCAGCGCCAGCAGCGGCGGAATAATGAGGTTGCCGGCGCCAAAGAGCATCGAGAACAGGGCGATGCCGACGGTGAGGACATGGTCGGAGCGCAGACCGCGCGGGGCGGATGATGCCATAGGACCACCTTTCGGGTCGAAACAAAACGGGACGGGCAAAAGACCCGTCCCGCAAGTATATACGCTTTAGCAGGCTAAATCGTGCAGAGCGTCAATCGCGGTGTCGACTTCCTCGTCCGTGTTGAAATACCCAAACGAGAAGCGAACGACACCCTGGCGCTCGGTCCCCAGTGCGCGGTGCATGAGCGGAGCGCAGTGGGCGCCGGGGCGCGTCGCAATCCCCCACCCTTGCATGAGCGCGTCCGAGACCTCGGCCGAATCGATATCGCCCACGTTAAGCGAAACGATCGCCGAGCGCACGGGCTGGTCAAACGCACCGTAGAGCGCAATGCCGGGAATGTCGCGAACGCCGGCGAGGAAGCGCTCGGCAAGCGCACGTTCGCGTGCCGCAATCGCCTCTACCCCGCCCTGGGCCTCGATAACGTCGAGGCCGGCGGAAAGGCCGGCGATACCGTGACCGTTGAGCGTGCCCGCCTCAAGACGCGTGGGCCACTCTTGCGGCTGCAGCGCATCGAAGCTGCGCACGCCCGTGCCACCCATGGCCCAAGGAGCCACGTCAATGCCTTCCGCCACGGCTAGGCCACCGGTCCCCTGCGGGCCCATGAGCCCCTTGTGGCCGGTAAAGCACACCACGTCGAGCCCCATGACCTGCATATCGATATGCGCCGTGCCGGCAGACTGCGAGGCATCGACGATCACAAGCGCGCCGGCCGCATGGGCCATGGCAGCCACGCGTGCAATGTCGACCGCGTTGCCGGTCACATTGGAGGCGTGTGTCACCACCACGGCACGCGTGCCCGGCGTGACCAGCTGCTCGAGCTCGTCGTAGTCGAGCACGCCGTTCGCGTCGCAGCCCGCATGCTCAACAGTCACGCCCTGCTCTGCCGCCAGGCGGTTGAGCGGACGCAGCACGGAGTTGTGTTCGAGCACCGTCGTGACCACACGATCGCCGGGGCGCACCACGCCGTTGATGGCGGTGTTGAGCGCCGCCGTGGAGTTGGGCGTAAAACAAATATGGTCCACCCGCGGGCAGCCCAGCAAGCGCGCAAGCTTGGTGCGGCAGCTGTGGATGGTGCGCGCCGCGTCGAGCGCACCCGACGTGGCGCCTCGCCCAGCATTGCCGAGCGAGCACATCGCCTGCACCACGGCATCGATGACCGCCTGAGGTTTGTGCATGGTCGTCGCCGCGTTATCCAGGTAGATCATCGCACGACCTCCCACATATCGATCACAGTAAAGCCCTCGGTGGGAACGTCCGCCGCGGCAAGCTCGCTTCGCAGCAGTGGTTCATTTTCAGGCAGGGCTTTCCATGCCAGGCCGCAGCCGGCAGCAACCTCTCCGGGTACGGGAATCGTTCGCCCGGGAAGGCCACGCTCACGGCACAGAGACTCGCAGCCCATGGCGGCCGCCGTGGTGGGAAACGTGATGACAAGCGCCGGGCGCTTTTCTCTCATGGCAATCCCACCCAGGCGCTACGGACGCACGACGCGGCCGGCCTGCTCCATCTTTTCGACGATCACGTACATGTTCGTGACATCGCCCACGGCAAGCTGGTCCTTAATGCCAAAGTGGTCGAGGCAGGTGCCGCAGGTAAGGATCTCGACACCCTGCTCGGCCAGGCCCTTGAGGTCGTCAAGCACCGGCGACCCCTCGACGGTGAGTTTGGCGCCGCCGTTGTAGAAGAGCATCGTGGCGGGCAGCTCCTCCTGCTGCGTCACGGCAAAGATAAAGGCCTTCATGAGCTTGTGGCCCAGCTCATCGTCGCCGCGACCCATGCAATCGGTGTAGACGGCCACGACCAGCTTGCCCTTGCCGGCGCTGGCGTCGCAGAAAGCGGCGCCGTCCTGCTCAGGATCGGCCACGGCAACGGCGCCGGCGGCCGCCACGATCACGTGCCACTCGGCATCGGCGACCTTCTCGACCGAGGCCGTGCAGCCCTTTTCCTGTGCCATCTTGGAGATGTTCTTGACGGCCGTCTCGTTGTCGACCGAGGTCACCACAGCACCCTCGCCATCAAGCTGCTTCAGAGCTTTGAGCGTCTTGACGACGGGCAGCGGGCAGGCATCGCCCATGGCATTGACTTCAATTTTGGTAGACATAGCAAATCCTTTCAAAAGGGACCGCCCAGAACAGTAGACGGTCGCATAAACGGTTTTCCTTAATGCACAACGTGAACGGCAGGACCACCCGGCACCGCCTCGCACACGCGGCCGATTGTGGCGGCAACGCGACCTTCGGCATGCAGGCGGCGGGCGAGCTCATCCACATCGGCAGCAGGCGCTGCGATGAGCAGGCCGCCCGAGGTCTGCGGATCGTACAGCGCATCCAGCATTCCCGGCTCCAGGTCATCGTCGGCCGCCACGCGCGGGCCAAAGAAATCCTGGTTGCGGTAGGCGCCGGCAGGGATAATGCCCAGGCGCGCCATATTGAGCACCTGGTCAAAGAGCGGCACCGCCCCCGACACAAGCTCAATCTGCACACCTGAGCCCTCGGCCATCTCGCACGCGTGCCCGATCAGGCCAAAGCCCGTGACATCGGTGCAGCCGTGAAGCTCGAGGCCCTCGGCCAGACGAATCGGGGCCTCGTTGAGGGTGCGCATCGAGTCGAACATGGCTGCGGCCTCGTCCTGCTCGATGAGCTCGCCCTTAATGGCCGTGGTGATGATGCCAGAGCCGATCGCCTTGGTCAGCAGCAGGACATCGCCAGCGCGCGCGCCGCTGTTGGCGAGCATGCGGTCGAGCGAGACAAAGCCGCTCACGGACAGGCCGTACTTGGGCTCGTCGTCGTTGATGGTATGGCCGCCCGCGATGGAGCAACCCGCCTCGACGCACTTATCGGCGCCACCCGCCAGAATCTCACCTGCGACCTCGACGCCCAGGCAACTGGGAATGCACAGCAGGTTCATGGCATGGCTCGGTCGTCCACCCATGGCATAAATGTCCGACAGCGAGTTGGCCGCCGCGATCTGACCAAACAGGAACGGGTCGTCGACCATCGGCGGGAAGAAGTCGACGGACTGCACGAGGCCCAGGTTTTCGCCAACACGAAAAACACTAGCATCGTCGGAGGTATCGAACCCCACGAGCAGGTTGTCGTTATGCACATTGGGTAAGTCGCCCAGGACCTGGGCGAGGGCTCCAGGAGCCAACTTAGCGGCTCAACCGCTCGCGGCAGTCATAGACGTGAGCTTAATCTGATCGTCAGCCATCGATACCTCCTCTCATCGGTCAATCATTTCCTCCCAGTATACGCATGAATGCAGGCCCACGGCCGATGCATTAATCGAGCGCCTGTGCGCGAATCGCCGCGCCGATGGCACCGGCAAAGCGAGCCTGGGGCGAGGTGGTCACCGGCGACCCCAGCAGCTCGCCCAACCGCTCCACCACGAAGGCGTTCTCGCACAGGCCACCGGTCAGGTAGTACGGGGCGCCCGCGGCCTGCCCGGCCATGGTCGCCACGCGCGAGACCACGCTGTCGATCACGCCACGTGCGATGTTCTCGCGCGGCTCACCGCGACCGATCAGGCTAATGACCTCACTTTCGGCAAACACCGTGCACATGCTGGAAATCTTGGTAGGCTCGCCGGAACGCGCCAGGTCGGCCATCTGCTGTTGAGAAATACCTAGGCGGTCGGCCATGATCTCCAAAAAGCGCCCCGTGCCGGCAGCGCACTTGTCGTTCATGGCAAACTTGGCCACGCGGCCATTTTTAAGCTGAATGACCTTGGTGTCCTGGCCGCCCACGTCAATCACCGTGCCGCGATCGCCAAACAGACGCACGGCACCGGCGCCGTGGCAGGTAATCTCGGTCACAACCTTGTGGGCGTATGGCACAGCCACGCGCCCGTAACCCGTGGCCACCACACGCGCAGAATCGGATGCAACGTCAAAGCCCGCCGCCGCGAGCGCCTCGCGCAACCTATCGGCGGCATCGACCGAGGAAAACCCGGTTGGCTGCACGCACGTCCACGCCACCGAACCCTCACCATCGACCACAGCAGCCTTAGCCGCCGTAGACCCGATATCGACCCCGATCCCTATCATGGCTCTCTCCTAATCCAAACATCAAAGACAGCGGCGCGTTCAGGCGCCTTAGCTCTAGGTTTCTCAGGTGCCGGAGGTTGCCCCGAAAGAGGAGCGCGGCGTACTTTGGTACGCAAGCGACGGTTTGAGGGGCAAGATCCGGTGCCTGAGGAAGCTAGAGGGTTTCGATGAAGGCGGCGATGCGGGTCTCGATCTGGCCCATGTCGCCGTTGCTGTAGTCGGTCTCGATCTTCATATACGGAATACCCGCACCCTCGACGGCCTCCTGCATGCGTGCACTCTCCACGTTAAAGGTGTGGCACGCCTGGAGCACGCTCTCCACTACGCCATCGACGTGATACTTCTCGCACATGGCCAGCGTGTTCTCCATACGACCGTCGTTGGGCGTCATAACCGAGCAGTTGATATCCAGGTAGCGGTCGGCGATCGCACGCAGGATGTCGGGCGCATCCGGGTCGACCATCATGGCCGCCGTGCGCTCACCCGAGCAGTCATCCATACACACGACCACGCCGCCGTTGGACTCGATGGTGCGACCGATCTTGTTGATTACGCCGCCCACCGGGCAACCGGTGATCAGGATGCGCTTGGCATCCGCCGCAACCGGGTGCTCGCCGGCCTCGTAGGCCTCGCGCAGGTTAGCGACCTTTTGCTCCAGCTGCTGCGTATAGGCCTCGATATCAAAGCTGAACGTACCGGCAAACATGGTGCTCATCAGATCGACGCCGCTCATGGCCGCCGGCTGGTTGGCCTGCAGCGCAAACATCTCGAGCTGGGCCGCACGCAGGCGATTGCGACGACGGGCAGCAGCGCGTAGGTCGCCGTCGGTAATCGTAATGTCGTAGAAGTTCTCGAGCTCCTCCTTGAGCAGACGGCACTCCTCGTACCAGCCCTCGCGCTCGTAGGCGCGGTCGCGGCCCTGCGGTAGGTGCAGAATGTGCGTGCGCTTGAGCTCGTTGAGCAGCTCGTACATCTTCTTCTTGCCGTCGCAGGTGGTCTCGCCGATGATCATGTCGCTAAAGTACGTAAACGGGCACTTTTGCGAATAGGCAAAACCATACGTCGACTTGATGAGCGGGCAGAGGTTTGCCGGCAGCACCTTCTCGGCCTCGGGAATCACCTCGTCGGACGTACCGCACAGAGCCACGCTCGAGGCGCCCGCGGCATCGATAATCTCGAGCGGCGTATAGCTGCACAAAAAGCCGACCAGGCGATTACCCGCCTGCTTGTAATCCTTAACGCGAATAAACGCCGCCTTGCGTTGTTCGTTAAACTCCTCAAACGTGCTGGGCAACGGCTGCTCAATATTTTCCGACATATAACTCCTAAACCTTTTAACCAACCAAGGAAGCGGCTTTCCCAGGTGCCCGAGGTTGCCGTGAAAGAGACGCGCCGCGTACTTTCGCACGCAAGCGACGGTTTGAACGGCAAGATCGGGTGCCTGGGAAAGCCGCCGGGACGGATAGCCCTAAATGGTTTCCAAGAAGGCCTCGATCCTGGTTTGCAGTTGGCCTGCATCCTCACCGGCGTAGTCGGTCGTGATGTGCATAAACGGAATGCCGGCTTCCTCGGCGGCCTTCTCCACGGCAAACGACTCCATCTCATAGAGCGTGCAGAACTGCAGGGCCACGTCGACGATGCCGTCGGCATGCAGGTCCTTGGCCATCTGGACAATGTCCTTCATACGCTGGTCGTTGGGCGTAAAGACGGCGCAGTTGATCTTAAAGTAGCGCTCGGCGATGGCATCGAGCATCTCGTCCACCGTCTCACCGGACTCGTCGACCAGGTCCTTGTAGTAGCGCGAGCCCGTGCAGGACTCCTCGCCTACCACAACGCCGCCGGCTTTCTCGATGAGGTTGAACAGCTTCCAGTTGGGCACGGCCATGGGCGTGCCGGTGTACAGGATGCGCTTGGTCCCCTTGGGCGCCACGCCCTCGCCAGCCTCGACACGCTGCTCGCACTCAGCCGCCATATCGTTGATGGCTCCGGTCAGACGCGGCGTGTCGTCCATAAAGGCGGCCTGAACGGTCAGTAGGCTGTCGAGACCGCTAATAGGTGCAGGGTCGGCAGCGCGCGTGGCAGCGAGGCGCTGCAGGGCGCGGCGCTTCTCATTGACGGCGTGGATGGCAGCCTTCAGACGCTCGGGCGTAATCTTGACGCCGCACTCTTCCTCGATCTTGGCGGCGAGTTTCTTGACCTCGGCCTTCCAGGTCACGAGCGTCGACTCGTCGTGCACGTTGGGAATATCCATGACGTACATGTTCTTTTGCGTTGCAAAGAACTCGTAGGCCTTCTTCTTGCCATCGCAGGTGTTCTCGCCTACCACTAGGTCACTCGACTCAATGTAGGGGCAGACCTCGCCCAGCTTAAAGCCGGCAAAGCTCTTGATAAGCGGACAGGTGTTGCGCGGCAGATGCTCCTCGACCTTGTCCGTTGCCCAATCGGCACCCGTGCACAGACCAACGGGAATGCCGTCACAGGCAAGCACGATCTCCTCGGGCACGTACACGCAGAACGAGCCCACGATTTTGGTGGCCTCGCCAGCCTCCTTCTTGTCGAGCATCTCCTTAATGCGGCCGCTATGGATGTTGGTGGCCACAAAGTCCAGGTAGGACGTGGACTTGGGGCGATTGTTCTGCGTCAGGAACATGTCGCCGTACATCTGGCCCACGGCGCCCAGCAGCATATCGTGGTCGGCAAGATTCATGCCGAGGCTCTCCCACATCGGATGGAAATCGAATTCTTCAGCCATAACGGTTCCCCTCTCGAACCAAAAACGGATAACAGCGGTATCGATGCACGACGGACGGCGATTGCCCGACCGTGCTCAAACCCGGAATTTTGGGGAACCTGCTTTGCGGTCGATTATTTAGTTGTGCGTCGTCTCTCCCGGAGCCGTGAACATACCTGCTCATATGCGACTCCGAGCCATATAGAGGGCGCGCGCGGCAATGCGGCGAATATATGTCGTCTGCGGCATGTGCGCACCCTCCTTAACAAGTTGAAGTCAACTATATCAACGGTCATCGACCATGCGAACACCGTTGACATTCGTACGACAGCATCGTGTGCCGTCGTTTAATAAATAATTATCTTGATTGATAAGAATTTGTCATTCCTCATTCGGCGAACGGCAAAAACAAAGCCGCCGAGGCTTATATCCCCCGACGGCACTACCCGGCGCTATCGACAAACCAAATGGATCCTGCTGGCATCAAAATGCATGCGCAGCGTCTCGCCTGCTTGCGGCAGCTCGTCGACAGGCATGCCCACTTTGTTGACCTTCCACTGCAGGCGCGTCGGCGCATCGGCACGCGGCGCGTCCAGCAGCACCAGGCGCTCAAAACGCGAATCGCTCACTCGGGCCACGTGCAGGTCATAGCTGTTGCGACCCCGCTCGGCACGGTTGTCCACATGGAAGTAGCTCGCACGAATACCCAGGTACGCCACGTTATCGGGAACCTCACGGCCCACGTTGAAGGTCATGCCCCAGTCCAGGGCCTCAACTTCCTGAAGCCCGATCTTGCGCGCGCGGCTCGTATTCTTGCAGCCCGTCAGGCGCAGCGCAGCCAAGGATTGCGGCCGGCGGACCACGTCCTCGACGGAGCCGATCTCCTCCACATGTCCGTTATGCATCACGCAAATGCGCTCGCACAGGCGGCATGCCTCGTCAATATCGTGGCTCACGTAGAGCACGGTACGGTTACAGACGTCGAACAGGTCGAGCATGTTCTGCTCAAGCGCGCTCTTGAGATACGCGTCGAGCGCGCTCATGGGCTCATCGAACATAAAAATGCCCGGGTGTGCCGCCACCATGCGAGCAAGCGCCACACGCTGCTGCTGGCCGCCCGAGAGGCGCGCGGGATAACGGTCGGCAAAGTCGACCAGTCCAAAGATACCCAGGTAGCGCTCGGCAAGTCGTCTGCGCGCTGCGGCGTCGCCTGCACCCTCAACGCCGGCGCACACGTTATCGGCCACCGTCATATTAGGGAACAGCTGATAGTTTTGAAACATCAGGGCGCATTTTCGCTCCTGGGGCGAAAGGTTGATGCCCGTCGCAGAGTCAAAGAAGGTCACGCCGTTGACGACGATCTTGCCCTCGTCGGGCGTCTCCACGCCGGCAATACAGCGCAAGGTGCAGCTCTTGCCGCATCCGGAGGCGCCGAGCAGCGCCACACGCTCCTCGCCGGCATCGAGCTGCATGTCGAGCATAAACCCGGGATAGCGCTTTTTGATATCCAGGACAAGCGACATGGTCTATCGACCTCCCTTCGAGACGGCGTCATCGCGCATGAGCTCGGCCAGCGCCTCGCGATCGATACGCAGCGCATCGCCGCCCACTGGGTCGAGCGAATCGATCTGGCTACCCAGCTGCTTGGCCTGTTTGCGCTCTGCACGGGAGAGACCACGCTCGCGATACTTTTGCGAATGCGCCGTGTACATGTTGATGAACAGGATGACCAGGAAACTAAACACGATCACGACGACGACCCAAAAGAGGGCCACCGAGGTGTTGCCGCCCATCCACTCAAAGTAGATGGCGATAGGGATGGTCTGGGTAATGCCGGCGTAGTTGCCCGCAAGGAACAGGGTGCAACCAAACTCGCCCATCGCGCGGGCAAAGGCGAGCACCGTGCCGGCGGCAATCGAGGGCCAGCCAAGCGGCATCATAAGCTTGGTAAAGATGCGACGCTCGGACCATCCCAGGGTTCGCGCCGCATCGAGCATCTGCGTGTCAAGGCTCTCGAAGGCTCCGAGTGCCGTACGGTAGACCAGGGGAAACGACACCACCACGGCAGATATCACCGCCGCGGGCCACGTAAAGACGATCGAGATACTGTGTGCAATAAGCCACTGGCCAACCCCGGTTGAGCGGCCAAACAGCATGAGGAGCAGAAAGCCACACACCGTGGGAGGCAGCACCATCGGGATGGTAAAGACCGAGTCGAGTAGGCCCTTCACGCGGCTCGTCGTACCCATGGTCTTCCATGCGGCAAACAGGCCCAGCGCAAAGGAGATCAGCAGGGCAAGGCCGCTCGTTTTGATAGACACCCAAAACGGGCGATAGTCGATGTTGCCCAAAAAGGAGGCCAGAGAGGCCAAGGGCCCCTGCTCATCCCGCAACACGACAGACGATGCTTCTACCATTTGAGCGCTATCAAGCCAACGCGCGCCGCCCTTGGCATCACCCGAGGCTGACGCAATCACCACATAGCGGTCCCCATCCGCACCACGCACATCAAAGCCATAGGTATACCCGCCGGCATCAAACGTTGTTTCCGCCGTGACATACCAAGGAAGATCCACGTCCCCCAGCTGCGCACCTCCCATGCAGTTTGCGCTGTCGAGCTCACAGACGAGAGCCTTGAGACCCGATACGCACTCGTTGTCCTGCGGATCCAAACCATACTTCTCGACTGCCTTGGGCGATATCCACACCACAACGCGATCGGCAGCGGGCGCCACTACAAGGTCCACGTCCTCGTCAACGGGAAACCGATAGCCCTCAGGCTGGCCCTCCATGGCACGAGCGGTCCCCTTGGCCAACCGCTCAAAACCCTCGATCCCATAGGAAAGCCCATGAGCGGTCGCAGCAACCTGGGCCCCGTCCTCAGCGTCCCCAGCAAACGCAAGTCCCGGCACCCAGCAAAGCGCGAGGGTCAAAGCACAGACGACAAGCATGCGGAATCTATTAAGCACGAAAAGCTCCAAGCGAACACAAGGACGGAGTGAGACACAAAACGATGGAATTATCGCGCCAAGCCGCACTACTCGGAAAGCTCAAAGCCGTACTTAGCCCAAATCTTCTGAGCCTTCTTGTTGGTCAGACAGAAGTCGATAAATGCCTTGGCCTCGTCGGCGTGCTCGGAGCTCTCGGCAACGGCGCCCGGGTACACGATGGGCTTGTGCGAATCCTCGGGGCACACGAAGGCCTCCTCGATGCCGTCATAGCGGAAGATATCGGAGCTGTAGACAAAACCGGCCACGCAGTCGCCCGTAGACACATAGGCGGCGGCGGTACCAACTTTGTCGGCCAGTGCGACCTTGTCGGCGATCTCGGGTGCGTACTCGCCATCGTCACCCTCGGCACCGGTGTAGAGGCCCGCGGAGGCCAGTGCCTGATTGGCGTACTTGCCGGCAGGAACGGTCTTGGCGTCGCCGATGGCGATCTTGCCGTCCAGGCTCGCGATGTCGGCGATGGCCTCGACCTTGGTGTCGGAGCCCTCGGCGCGAATGACCACAAGATCGTTGACGAACATATCCTCACGCGTGTCGGCGTCGACGAGCTCGGCGGCCTCGGCGTCGTCCATGGTGCCCTTGGAGGCTGTGATGAGCACGTCGACCGTGGCGCCGGCGCGCATCTGCTCGACAAGGTCGCCGGACGCCTTAAACTGCGTGTCGGCAAAGGTGGTACCGGTCTGGTCGGTGTAGAGCTCCTGAACCTCGGGCAGAGCCTTCTCGAGCGAGTTGGCGGCAAAGACCTGCAGCTCGACAGCCTTCTTGGACGAAATCTTGGCGGAGCCGGCATCGGAACCGGTCGACTCAGGCTCCTTGTTGCCGGAGCAGCCGGCAAGGCCAAGGCCGGCAGCGGCGACAGCGGAGAGTGAGACGAATCCGCGGCGAGAAACCATATCGAACATGTTCAACCCTTTCGGACCTTGTGCCCGGGTACCCCACCGCAGGCTTTATTCTGTAATTAGATTATACTTTCGTGCGAATAATATCAGTGATAAAGATTTCTCGCCTGATAATTTTCTTTTACCAATAACCACGAGACGGCCCGCGCTGTCGATGCATAAAAAGGCGGAGCGACTCGCAAGGTCGCTCCGCCGCAGGTAGTGCGCTTATTTGGTGTGCCCGCCGCCCGCCGTCATCTGGGCCGCATGCTCCAGCTGGTCGCTCACGGCCTCCCAGCTTTCGCGGGCCGCTTTCGTGGATCCCGGAAAGTTGATGACAAGCGTATACCCACGCTGCATGCACACGGCGCGCGAGAGCATGGCGCGGCGCGTCTTGGTCATGGAGTACGCACGGATCGCCTCGGCAATACCCGGCACATCGCGATCGCAGACGGTACGCGTCGCCTCGGGCGTCACATCGCGCATCGAAAGCCCCGTGCCGCCGCAGGTGAGCACGACATTGGCGTGGCACTCATCGGCGGCTTCCACAATGGCATCACCGATCTCGCTGACGTCGTCGCGCACGACCACATGCGAGGCGACCGTCCATCCCTGCGCCTCGATAAGCTCCTCGAGTGCGGCACCCGCCTCGTCCTGGGCAAGGTCGCGCGTATCCGAGCACGTCACGATCGAAATCTTTAGCTCCATAACATTCCTCCTATAGCACCGTGCCCTCAGGCAGGTCGACTCGCACGACATCCACGACATCGCCCGCCTTGAGGTCGCACGGTCCTTCGTCAATACGCAGCAGGCAGTTAGCCCGCTGCATTGTGCCGAGCAGCGCCGAATTCTGTGTCTTGGCCTCGGTCACCAACAGCTCACCGGTCTCGGGGTCGCGCAAAACCGTGGCGCGATCGAAGAAGCGGCGATGCTGTCGCTTTTTCACGCCGTGCGTGAGCGTCGCCTGCTGCACGGGACGCACGCCCTCGGCAAAGCCGCGCATCTTGCGAATCGCCGGACGCGCAAGCATCTCAAAGCCTACATACGCCGCGGCCGGATTGCCTGAAAGTCCCAGGTAGGGCTTACCCCCAAGCAAGCCAAACGTGATGGCCTTGCCCGGACGCATCGAGATGCGATCGAACAGCACCTCACCCTCGCGCCGGACGAGCGCCGTCACGTAGTCGTAGTCGCCTGCCGAGGCGCCACCGCTCGTAATGACAAAATCGCACTCCTGCACGGCACGATGCACCAGCTCGGCAATCGCCTGCTCATCATCGGGCGCAATGCCGTAGAACACGGGCTCGGCTCCTGCATCGAGCGCTTCGGCCATCAACGCCGACGAATTGGAGTCGCGAATCTGCCCGCGCGCCGGCAGCTCACCCGGCGCGACCAGCTCCGTGCCCAGCGAGATAATGCCCACACGCGGCGCGGCATGCACCTTCACGCTCGCATAACCGGCGCTCGCCAACAAGCCGGCGCCCGCCGGAGCCACGACCTCGCCAGCGCGCATCACGACATCGCCGGCATGGGCCTCCTCGGCGGCAGAGCGAACGTTCTCCCCTACCTTGGCAGGCGCCGAGAAGCGAACGCGCGAGCCCTCGTTGCCGTCGCCATCGAGTACGTCGACGATCTCGTACTTCACCACGGCATCGGCACCTTCGGGTACCGGCGCGCCCGTCATGATGCGGACCGTCTCGCCCGCGCCGATTGTGTCCTCAAACACATGGCCCGCGGCCTCGTGTCCGATAACGTCGAGCGTCACCGGCGCCTCGTCAGACGCCTGCGCCAAGTCCGCCGAGCGCACGGCATATCCGTCCATAGCGCTGTTGGCAAACGGCGAGATGTCGATATCGGCCACCGCGTCCTCGGCCAAGGGAAGACCGGCGGCCTGCCACACGGGAATCTCGATGAGATCCGTCGGAGCAACGTGCGACAAAACAATCGATTGCGCATCCTCCAGCGGTATGAGTTTCTCTGCCATATGCACCTCTTAATGCCACGGCGCACAACAAGGGCGCCGATTCATTATGCTTGTCTCAGTATAATCCCCCCGACGCACGACCGTGACTCGGCCTGTACCCGCAAATACACCTGTCGGTTGCAGGCCGCGAAACAGAATGGAAACCAACCCACCGGCTCGTCGCGTTTACCGCGTTTTATAATGCTCGTGTTGCAACCCAAAAGAGGAACGTATGGCTCATAACGACAAACCCGAAAGCGCAAACGAAGCGCAGAATCATTCCCAGCCGCTCGACGACGGCGGATTTTTCTCCCTTAATGACGTCATCACGGCAGGCAGGCATCAACTTACCCGCTCCGAGCATCTCTTGGCTGCCGACACGCGCCGCAACGCCCGCAACCTACTAGCGAGCGCTAAGTTGCTCGTACTCGTCGTCATCGTCTCGCTCGCCATGGGCGTTGCCGCTTGGGCGTTTTTGGCCTCGTTGAATATCGCGACCGACTATCGCGAGCACCATGCGTGGATTTACGCGCTGCTTCCCGTTGTGGGCGTTGCCACCGCATGGGTGTACAAAAATCACGGTCTTGCCGCCAAACGCGGTAACAACCTGGTCATCGACTCCGCTCTGGGCACACGCCTCATCCATATGCGCATGGCCGTCCTCACCTTCGTCTGCTCCACGCTCACGCACCTAACGGGCGGATCGGCCGGTCGCGAGGGGGCCGCGGTGCAGATTGGCGGGACCATCGCCAGCAACATCTCGAGCCTCGCCCACCTCAAAAAACATGACCACCACGACCTCATGCTCGCCGGCATCTCGTCGGCCTTTGGCGCCGTATTCGGCTCGCCCCTTGCTGGAGCTTTCTTTGGCATGGAGATGTGCTTTATCGGCAAGATCGACTACACCGCGGGCATCTACTGCCTGGTCGCCTCGTTTACCGGCTACTTTACGTCACTTGCCTTGGGAACCGAGTACGAGGCGAATGTCATCGCCAGCGTTCCCAACATGACACCACGGACGGTTGTCATCGTTGTTATCAGCGCAATTATCTTCGGTCTGACGGCACGCCTCTTTGCCTGGTCGGTTCGAACCGTCAAAAGCCTTTACGGTCGCTTTATCACCAATTACCTTACTCGCGCACTCGTGGGCGCACTCGTGGTTTTGGCCGCCTATGCCCTCCTTGACGCCTGGGACTACGCCGGCCTTTCCACATGGCTTTCCGGCGCCGGATTTGCAGGCAACACCACCCTGGCGGACGCAGCCATCAAGTTGGTCGTCACAGCGCTTACCCTGGGCGCGGGCTTCCAAGGCGGCGAGGTCACGCCCCTGTTTGGCATCGGTGCGGCACTCGGTGGCTGGATCGGTTGCCTTACCGGGCTTGACCCCAGTTTTCTGGCGGCTCTCGGCATGCTCGGCGTGTTCTGCGCCGGCCTCAACGTGCCCATCACCACCTGCATGATGGCCATCGACCTGTTCCACGGCACGGCCGCCGGGTTCTTTGTCATCGTGGCCTTTATCAGCTACCTAACCGGCGGACACCGCGGCGTGTACCCCGCCCAGCGCATCATCTCACCCAAGCGCCGCTCGCTTATTGTGGATGAGGGAGGTACGGTAGCGGATGCTATCGAGCGCCACAACGACCTGATAGAGTAGATGTAATAATCGCCGTGCAGCCACAATCGGGGGTAATTCGACCTGAGCGCGACCGCACTATCATGTCACACGCCGGGAGTCGCCCCATGCACGCAACTGATTTTGGTCGCACGCTCATCATCGCCAACCCAGCCGCCCAGTCGGGCGCGGCACGCGAAGTTGCCGAGCGCCTGCAACGCTTTTTGGACATGACTGCACGCGCATCCCAGTTTGACCTGGTGCTGACCGAGCGTATGGGACACGCCAAGGAGCTGGCCGCGCAGGCTCAGGGATATCGCACCGTTATCGCTCTTGGCGGCGACGGCGTGATTCACGAGGTCGTCAACGGGCTTATGACGCAAAAGCAGGACGCCCGCCCCGCTCTTGCCGTCCTGCCCGTGGGCTCCGGCAACGATTTTGCCCAGACGCTCGGTATCGACGATTTCTCCGGCAAGGATTTTGGCGCGCTGCTCACCTGCGAGCTGCAGCATCAGGACATCGGGCGCATTCGCTCGTGGAACCCTGCGAGCGGCAGCGGCGATGCTACCGTTGAGTACTACGACCAGACGCTTTCGGTCGGCATCGATGCCGCCATCGGCCTTGGCACCACCGAGCTGCGCAAAAAGACCGGCTTGACAGGCGCGCCGCTCTACACCCTCTCGGGACTTGAGCAGTTTGGTCTGCGCTATCGCAACTACCCCATGACAGTCAGCTTTGACGGCGCGCCCGCCGAGCGCGTGAGGGCGATCATCATGGCGATTCAGCTGGGCCCCACCTATGGCTCGGGCTATCGCATCTGCCCCGATGCCGACCCCTGCGACGGCATCCTCGACGTCTGCTACGCCTGCGGCCCCGTCCCCCGCGCCGTTGCCCTGCCTATGTTTCTTTCGGCCAAGGACGGCCACCACACCAAGTTGCCGCCGGTTCGTATGCGCCGCTGCCGCCATGCCGAGCTCACCTTCGAGCAGCCCGATTACCCCATCCAGGCCGACGGCGAGCCCATTGTCGCCTCGCGCATCGAGGTTGACGTCCTCGGCAGCGCCCTCCAAGTTTGGCACCCCGCCCGCTAGCAAGGCCAGTGGAGCACTCGACTACTCGTCGCTGCCCGGCTTGCGGCGGTTGGCCTTTTTGATGGCGTTGAAGTGCTTGTCGTTGAGCCTGCGCTGGCGGGAGCGCTGGGGCACCTTGGTCTTTACGCGTCGGCGCGGTGGACGCCCGCGACGCTCGAGCTCGGCGCGTAGTTTGCGCAGGCAGCTCGCGCGATTCTGGAACTGGCTGCGGCTCTCGCGCGCCGTCACGGTAATCCCCGAAGGGATATGCTTCATGCGCACCGCCGAGTCCGTCGTGTTCACGCCCTGGCCGCCCGGACCCGTCGCGCGAAACACCTGGACCTCGCAATCACGCGCCAGCTCCTCGGCCGACACCTCGGCATAGCGCGCATACTCGCGCCACCCCATCTTGTTCTCATCCATATCAACACCTCCCCTCATAAAAAAAATGTGACAAAGGGAAAGTCCCTTTGTCACATCGCATACCAATCGCTTGTGTTGCGCGCTTAGGCGAAGGTGATCTCGCCGTTATCGCAGTCCATATCGGCGATACGGGCCAGGCTCTCAACGCGAAAGCCGCGCTCGCGGAGCTTATCGCCACCGCCCTGGAAGCCCTTCTCCACCGCAATGCCAATGCCGGACACCTCGGCACCCGCAGCCTCGCAGATCTTGATAAGACCCTCGAGCGCACAGCCGTTGGCCAAGAAGTCGTCGATAATCAGGACCTTATCGCCCTCGGAAAGGAAGCGCTTGCCCACGATGACGGGGTACTCCTTCTGCTTGGTAAAGGAGTAGATGGTCGTAGCGTACTGCTCGCCGTCGAGGTTAATGGACTGGGCCTTCTTGGCAAAGACCACCGGCACGCCGCCAAAATGCTGAGCTGCAATGCAGGCCATGCCAATGCCCGAAGCCTCGATCGTCAGGATCTTGTTGATCTCGACGCCCTCGAACAGACGGGCCCACTCAGCGCCCATGTGATCGAACAGCTCAACGTCGCACTGGTGGTTGAGGAAGGCATCAACCTTAAGGACGTTACCGGCCTTTACGATGCCGTCATGGCGAATACGATCCTCAAGCTCCTGCATGGCGCAACCCCTTCTCGCGGCAACGATACCGCGCGATTAATAAACGTTGTTCGATAGTCTACCACGGACCGACCCCCGCCCGTCCCACAAGCCGCATCGCACCACAAACCAGTTTTTTGAGACGGCGCGAATACGTGGCAGGCAGCCTCCCAACACGCTAATGGCGGGCGCGCATCCTCACCAAACGAACCATCGAGAGGACAAAGCCCACGGCTGCCACGGCCATCAACACATAGAACACCGAACGAAAACCAAACAGGAACACATCCGGACGGCCTGCAACAAAACTGGTCACGGCCTCGCCCATCGCCACGCTCATCTGCCCATACAGGATATTCGACGCCACCGTAATGCCCACTGCCATACCCGCATAGCGCGCCAGGCTACCCAGGCTGCCAGCAAAGCCGAGCGCTTCGCGCGGAGCCGAGCCCATGTACAGCGAGTTATTGGGGCTCTGAAAAATCGACGTTCCGCACGACATAAACGCGACACAGCACACGATCACAGGGATGGAAGAGTGCTCGTCGAGCGTGCTTACCGCAAAAAGACCGCACACGTACACACCCAGGCCCACCGCCGTGGGGCCCTCGCAGCCAACGCGGTCCGAAACCGTACCCGAAAGCGGGCCGATAAAGGCATTCACCATCGGCAGCGCCAAAAAGAGCAATCCGGAAATGTCGGAACCAAAGCCGTGGGCGTCCTGAAAATAGAACGGCAGGATAAACTCGGATGCACCGATACCAACGAACACGATGAGCATGCAGGCAAGGTTGATGGTGAAGGCCGAATTTGCAAAGCAGCGACGCGCAGCCTCCGAAAGGGGCATGGGACGCTCGCCCGCCTCGGGCTTAACATGCGGCAACGTGTAGAGCCCCACGATGAACGAGATAACGCCAATAGGCAGGTTGATGAGGAAGATGCTCTCCCAAGGAAAACTTGCCACCAGCATGCCTCCGAGCACGGGGCCGCACATCATACCGAGGGCCACGAAGGTCGCGAGAATGCCCATGGCACGACCGCGCTCGCGCGCCGGAAACGACTCGGTGATGATGCCCATATTGTTTGCCATGGCCGCCGCGCAACCAACACCCTGAACAATGCGCGCCAGAATAAGAACCTCGAGCGAGGCCGACAGGCCACACAGCAGCGAGCCAACCGTAAAGACGATAACACCCAGCTGGAACACGCCCACCTTGCCGCGCACATCGCCCAAACGACCAAACGGCAGCATGGCCACGCACGTCGAAAGCAGATACACCGAGCTCACCAGCTGAATGCGATCGAGGCCCACACCCAGCTCCTTTTGCATCACGGGCAACGCCACGGTCACGACGGTCGAATCCAGACACGCCATAAACGTCATAATGAGCACCGTAAACAAGATTGCCCATTTGTTCTTGCCATGGGTGTCGCCCTCAAGGGCAATGCGCTCGCGGCGCAGCTGCTCTGCGGTTTTCTCCATATCCATCCTTTCGAGTGGCATAACGCAAAAACGGGGCCCCAATCGCCTATAGACAATCGCGATTGGGGTCCCGCCTACGGAATCGGAACTAAAGGTCGCCGAGACAATCTATCGGAATCAGCGCCTTGTACGAAAGCTAGCCTAGCACTGCTCGAGCGCCTGCTCAAGGTCGGCAATCAGATCGGCCGTGTCCTCGAGGCCGCACGATAGGCGCACCATGTCGGCCGAGATGCCGCAGGCGATGAGCTCCTCGTCGTTCATCTGGCGGTGCGTGGCGTTAGCAGGATGCAGGCAGCAGGTGCGGGCATCCGCGACATGCGTGGCGATCTGGGCGAGCTTAAGACTCTTCATAAAGGTCTCGGCCGCCGCGCGACCACCGTTAAAGCCAAAGCTCACGACGCCGCACGTACCGTTGGGCATGTACTTTTGAGCCATGTCATAGTACTTGTCGCCCTCCAGGCCCGGATAGCTCACAAAGCGCACCTTGGGATGGCTCTGCAGGAACTTGGCGACCGCCAGGCCGTTCTCGCAATGACGCGGCATGCGCACATGCAGGCTCTCGAGCGAGCTGTTCAGGAAAAATGCCGCCTGCGGGTTCTGCATGGGGCCAAGATCGCGCATGAGCTGTGCGGTGGCCTTGGTAATGAAGGCGCCCTCGCGGCCGAACTTCTCGGCATAGGTCACGCCGTGATAGCTCTCGTCGGGTGTGGTGAGACCCGGGAACTTGTCCGCATGGGCCATCCAGTCAAACTGGCCGTGGTCGACGATCACGCCGCCCAGGTAGGCCGCATGGCCATCCATATACTTGGTGGTGGAGTGCGTAACGATGTCGGCGCCCCACTCAAAGGGACGGCACATCACGGGCGTCGGGAAGGTGTTGTCGACCATCAGCGGCACACCGTGGTCATGCGCGGCCTTGGCAAAGCGCTCGATATCGAGCACGGCAAGGGCGGGGTTGGCGATGGTCTCACCAAAGACGAGCTTGGTGTTGGGCTCAAAGGCTGCCTCGAGCTCCTCATCGGTGCAGTCGGGGGCAACGAACGTGCAGGTAACGCCCATGCGGCCCATGGTGTGGGCGAGCAGGTTGTAGGTACCGCCGTAGATAGCGGAGCTTGCGACCACGTGATCGCCGGCACCGGCCACATTAAAGATCGCCAGGAAGTTCGCAGCCATGCCCGAGCTCGTGAGCATCGCCGCGGCACCGCCCTCCATCTCGCAGATCTTGGCGGCAACCAGGTCGCACGTGGGATTCTGCAGGCGGCTGTAGAAGTAGCCCGACTCCTCCAAGTCAAACAGCTTGCCCATATGCTCGGACGTGTCGTACTTCCACGTGGTGGACTGATAGATGGGCACCTGGCGCGGCTCCGCATCGCCCGGGCGATAACCGCCCTGAACACACGTGGTACCGATGGTCTGCTCACTCATATTTAGCTCCCTTGCCTGGGTTACATTTTTATTCGGTTCACGATACCGCTACCCCGCACCCCTCTCAACCCATCCTCAAGGTAGGTTATTGGACAGATACATCGGGCTCATTTGCCCCACACTTAGGTATTGGTACGACAATAACGGCGAGATATGCACAAAGCTCTCGATGAACGAATGCGTCGGCAAGGGTACCATAGGCGGGTACACCGCAACCAAGGAGACAACGATGAAGCACATCGATACGACCCAGCTCGACACCACCGATTGTCAGGCTCAGGCTGCCGAATACCACGCCCGTGGCTTTAACTGTGCCCAGGCCGTCGCCTGTACGCTCGCGCCAGCCGTCGGCCTCGATCCCCAGATTGCCTTTACTCTCACCGAGGGCTTTGGCGCCGGCATGGGCGGCATGACCGAAACCTGCGGCGCCATCTCGGGCGCCGTGGCCATCATGGGCTTCGTGATGAGCGACGGCATGGAAAACCCCAAGACCAAGGGCCAGACCTACAAGCTGTCGCGCGAGGTCGCCAAGCGTTTTGGCGAGAAGAACACGACGACCATCTGCGGCACGCTCAAGGGCATCGGATCGGATAAGGGACCGCTGCGCAGCTGCCCCGGCTGCATCGACGATGCGGTCGAGATCGCCTGCGATGTGCTAAAGCAGCTCGCCGAGTAAACGGCAGCGACATAAAACGACGGCCGGCGCGCTTGGGATCCATCCAAAAGCACGCCGGCCCTCGTCGTTAGAACTCGGCAAATTCGGGGGCGCCGACCTCAATCTGCTCGCGCCCCGCCATAAGCTCGCGCATCTTAGCGCAAAACGGTTCCTGCTCCCCCGCCTTAAACACCAAATGAATCGTCACAGCGTCCGCGTAATCGGTGTCCGAAACCTTGGCACCGCAATCCTGCGCCAAACGAAGCACCTGCTCATACTGCGGATAGGCCACATGCGCGTCAACGGGCACGACGCTCGTCATCTCGACGATCTGCCCGGCATCCTGAGCCGCGGCCACCGCCGCCTGCGTCGCCGCGGTATAGGCGCGTACCAAGCCTCCGGGCCCCAGCAGCGTGCCGCCAAAATAGCGCGTCACCACGCAACAAACATTTTTGAGTCCTACGCCGCGCAGCACCTCGAGCGTCGGCATGCCGCTCGTACGGCTCGGCTCACCGTCATCGCTCTGACGCTCGCGCCCATCGACCAAAATCCACGCGGGAACATTGTGCCGAGCATCGTAATGACGCTTGCGAACCATCTCGATAAAGGCATTTGCCTCATCTTCGGACTCAATATGGACCAGCTGGGCAATAAACCGGCTTTTGCGGTCCACAAACTCGCCCGAAACCTCAATATTCGATTGCAGAGTAAAATAGCTGTCCAACAAAGCCCCTCAACAACAAGCAAAGCAACAAACAGTCTCAATAATACGGCAAAGCCCGCACCGATAACCCCGGCGAAAAGAATGGCAACGCCGATGAATCCGTCACCAACAGCGAGAACCCGTCAGCACGAGCAAGGTGCCTTGAAAGACAAGTTTGCGACAAAAATGGGGCCGCCGATGACCAGGCAAAAACAGCGAGACGGCGTCAGCTGAGTCGATTTGGCCCGAAAGAGGAGGGAGCACGCCTTATGGCGGCGACCGACGAATGAGCGCCAAATCGGCCAGCTGACGCCGTCGCAGCGTCAACAAGAAAGCTGAGTGGGCTTGTAAGCCGGGTTCTGTCGTGAACGGTCATTTATCTTGTCTGCACGTTACCGTGCAGCTCCACGCACGCTACCCGAACGCGGACCGGGCCGGCCCATAGCGTTCCTATTCGCGCTTGCTCCGGATGGGGCTTGCCAAGCCGCCATGTTGCCACGACGCTGGTGGTCTCTTACACCACCGTTTCAGCTTTTCCCTTTACGCCTTGCGGCGCAGGTGGGAGTCTTCTTTTCTGCGGCGCTTTCCGTCGGATCACTCCGCCCGGCCGTTAGCCGGCATCCCGCCCTCTGGAGCCCGGACTTTCCTCACGCGTACTGCAAGCAGCACATCGCGCGACCGTCTGGCCCACTCAGCAGTGCAAGAGTGTAACACACCGTTACCGCAGGCAATGGCACAACGCAAACGCTCGACACGATAAACCAAGAACCGCCATGCGTTACAATGATCCTGTCGATGGGCAACGTCGTCAGTCGAGACGCGACCGCGCTCCGCACCCCTCCGTCTACTCGGTGTGTTCCCGCCTCCTCCCCGAGGCGGGATGTCGGCTTTTTTCATGCACCGACAATCCAATAGCCTGTGGACAGCCCGGCAGCATTGCGCATCTCGGTGCCAAATGCAAAAAGGGACCCGTCCATTACGGACGGATCCCTTAAAACAAGTGATCGTCAAACCGATTTACTCGGCGTCGGTCTCCTCGTCCTTCTTCTCGGAAGGCAGCGGGGTAACCTCGATCTCGACGCCCAGAGTCTCAGCAGCAGACTTCATGGACAGGGAGATACGACGACGGTCGAGGTCGATCTCCATGACCTTGACCTGAACCTTGTCGCCAACGTGGGTGACCTGAGAAGGCTGGTCCACGTGCTTGTTGGCCATCTCGGAGATGTGCACCAGGCCCTCGATGCCCTCGCCCAGGTCGACGAAAGCGCCGAACGGGACAAGCTTGGTCACCGTGCCCTCGACGATAGCGCCGACGGGGTACTTCTTGACCAGTGCGCGCCACGGATCCTCGGTGGTCTGCTTGAGACCCAGGGAGATGCGCTCGCGGTTGAGGTCGACGTCGAGAACCTCGACCTCGACCTCCTGGCCGACCTTGACAACCTCGGAAGGATGGTTGACGTGGTTCCAGGAGAGCTCGGAGATGTGGATGAGGCCGTCGATACCGCCGAGGTCGACGAAGGCGCCGAAGTCGACGATGGAGGAAACGGTGCCCTGGAGACGCATGCCAGACTTGAGCTTGGACAGGATCTCGGAGCGCTCGGCCTTACGGGACTCCTCGAGCACGACGCGACGGGAGAGGACAACGTTGTTGCGGTTGCGGTCCATCTCGATGACGCGGGCCTCGATGCGGGTGCCCATGTAGGAGGTGAGGTCCTTGACGCGACGGAGGTCGACGAGGGAAGCGGGCAGGAAGCCACGCAGGCCGATGTCGAGGATCAGGCCGCCCTTGACAACCTCGATAACCTCGCCCTCGACGTTCTCGCCGGAGTTGAACTTCTCCTCGATGCGGTTCCAAGCACGCTCGTACTCGGCACGCTTCTTGGACAGGACCAGACGACCGTCCTTGTCCTCCTTCTGGAGAACCAGAGCCTCGATGGGATCACCGAGTGCAACGATGTCTGCAGGGTTAGCGTCCTTGCGGATGGACAGCTCGCGGACCGGGATAACGCCCTCGGACTTGAATCCGATGTCAACGAGCACCTCGTCATGCTCGATCTTAACGACAGTGCCGTTAACGAGATCGCCCTCATCAAAGTCGGTAATCGTACCGTCGATGAGGTTGTTCATCTCCTCCTCGTTGACATCGTCAAGAGAGAAAATGGACGAGTTCTGAATCTCACTCAAAGGTGGACCCCTTTCGAACTACGGGGCCCCGATTGCTAGGACCTACAGAAGGGTGCGACAAGCACACAACGTTTAGGAACACTCGGGAGCCGACAGATACTAATGTGACGCTTATGCAATCACGTTCGTATAGGTTACGGGGAAATGAGTTCGATTTCAAGCGTGAACTGCGATTTTTTACTCGTGTGGAGACTTTTTCGTAATCTTATGAACACACGTCTCCGCAACTTGACGATAACCAGCCAGGCATTCGGCTTTGGGGTAAAGTATCCGGAGCCAACGATTCTAGATCGATTTTTCGAGAAAGGTGCCCGCGTGCTCAAAGCAGTCGTTTTCGATATGGACGAAACGCTTCTTAGCATCAACCTCAACGCGTTCATCCTTCGATATTTTAAGGATGTCTCTTCGATGCTCGCGGATATCGGGCGCCGCAGCCGCGGTGGCACGATGGCACGCCTCGGCACCATCCTGGTCGACCTCAACGCCAATCGCCGCAGCAGCACGGACAATCGCACCAATCTTGAGTTTTACCAAGAAGAGGTCGAGCGCCGATGCGGCATTTGCCTCTCGGACCCACTTATCTACGAGGCGTTTACCTACTACGACCGCGAAGTTCTTCCGTACAAGAATGACGAACTCATCAACGCCCATGCCATGCCGGGCGCACACGCCGCACTCCAGGCCGTACAGGACGCAGGGCTGCGCTGTGCGCTCTTCACCAACCCCAGCTTTCCCCAGGGGGCTATTGAGTGCCGTATGGGCTGGGGCGATCTGGCCGACGCCCCCTTTGAGCTCGTGACGCACATGGGAAATGCCACCCGCTGCAAGCCCGATGCCACCTATTACCTCGAGCAGCTGCAGGCAATGGGGCTCGAGCCGCACGAGGTCCTTATGGTAGGCAACGACCCCAAGCGCGACTTCCCCAGTCCCGCCTGCGGTATCCAAACTGCCTATGTTGGCCAGGGAAAGCCGGGACTCGCCACCTGGCGCGGAACCATGGAAGACTTCGCCCGCGACTTTAACGCCGTAGTCGAAGCCTTCTACGAGCACCAAGTAGCCGACGAACTAAGCTAGTCCCCAAATCAGGAATGGGGCGCACGTTTGCCTCACGCTTCGTTACGTGGGCAACGGCTTGAGGGCAAGATGCGATGCCCCAGTGTCCTAGGCCGTGATCATTTTGACGCGTTCGCCGATTTTGGCGTCGCGCTTGTCGGAAATAACAGTAAAGCCCTCCAGGTCGCACACCTTTACATTTGAAAACACGTGGAACTTGGAGCTATCGGCGAGCACGTAACTCGCCTGGGAATTCTGCATCACGATACGTTTTTTGATAGCCTCGGATAACCTGGCGTCATGATGCCGCGGTCCTCGTCCACCGCGTTGACACCTATAAACGCCCGGTCAAAGTACAGCTCGCGCAGCGCGCTCTCAACCATAGGACCGGTGAGCGAGCAGGTAACGGGGTTGAAGTCGCCGCCAATTACCACCACCTTAGCAGCAAGCTCGCCCGTAAACCAACATGCATAGCCGTTGGTGGTGTAGATAGTCACCGGCTTGTCGACGAGCAGGCTCAGGAGCGCCATCGCGGTGGTACCGGAGTCGACATAGACCGTCTCACCGTCCTCGACCTCCGCCGCCGCACAACGCGCGATCAGGTCCTTCTCGCTGCTCCGCTGCGCACCCTTCTCAAAAACGCTCGCCTCGTGAGCCGCGGAATGCAACTTAACCGCGCCGCCGGTCAGATACTCGATGCTCCCCCGCTTCTCAAGTTCTTTGAGGTCACGGCGAAGCGTAGACATCGACACATCGGGCATAAAGGCCGCGAGCTCGTCGATCTTGAGCAGATCGACCTCCTTAAGCTTATTGAGAATCAGTTCATGCGCTCATACGGAATCATCGGCGTTCCGTCCTTTTCATCTGTTTTCAAAGTTTACTCCAATCATGTCAATCAAAAGCAAAAAAGGGCCGCTGCGATATAAACAGCGACCCTTTATTAGATGGAAGTCGGTCTTAGCCTTGGACACATGGTGTGGGGCCTCAAAGCAAGACTAGGCGAGCTGATCGTCCTTACCGGTGAAGATGTAGCCGAGCACGCCGACGACAACAGCCGAGATAACCATACCGATCATGGCGAAGGCGAAGTTCATCGGATCGGAGGAGACGAAGGCCGGGAACGTGGTGACGGAGCCAAAGACAAAGGCAGTGGTGACAACCTTGAAAACGCCGAGGAACGCGCCACCGCAGGCACCGCCGATAATCTGAGCCAGGAAGAGCTTCTTATTCTTGAGGAGCATGCCAAAGAGCGTGGGCTCGATGATGGCAGAGAGGCAGATGGTCACGGCGCCGGTCATAGCAAAGCTCTTGAGCTTCTGGTCGCGGGCCTTGAGGAAGACGCCGAGGGCGCAGCCGATAACGGCAAAGTTGCAGGCAAAGGTGGCCGGGCAAATGTAGTCGAAGCCGTTGGAAGCGATGTTGTTGATCATGATAGGGTTGACGGCCCAGTGAATACCCATCGAGACGAGCACGGACCAGCCGCCGCCCACCAGGATGCCAGCAAGTACGTTGGAGCAGGCGATGAGCCAGTTGACCACGAAGGCAATGCCCTCGCCGGCATAGACGCCCAAGGGACCAATCACGAGCATAGTGGCGGGAACCATGATGATCAGCGAGACCGCGGGGAGCACGACGAGCCTGAGAGTCTCGGGCACATGCTCATCCAGGAACTTATAGAGGAACGAGTAAACCCAGATGGCGATGATGGCCGGGATAACGGTGGAGTTGTAGCTCATGAGCACCACGGGGATGCCGAAGAACTCGCTCATGGCGCCGTTGCCCGCATCGCCCATCAAGCCGATAAAATCGGGATAGAGCAAACAGGCGCAGATCAGAGCCGACAGGTACGGGCTCGCACCGAAGCGTTTGCCCGAGGAGAAGCCTAGAAGCACCGGCAGGAAGTAGAACACGCTCATCGAGAGGGTGTAGAGGATGGTGTAGGTACCCGTGCCCTCGGTGATAAGGCCAAGCTGAACCGCAAGGATTAGCAGGCCACGGAGGATACCGGAGCCGGCCATGGCGGGCAGCAGCGGAGCAAAGACGCCCGAGATAGCAGAGAAGATCCTGGAGACGATACCCTCATCGGAGGAGGTGCTCGTGGAGACCTCGGCGCCCGAGCCCTTGACGAGCGGCTCGAACTTCTCATAGAGCTTGGGCACCTCGGTGCCGATCAGCACTTGATACTGGCCGGCCGAGTTGACGGTGTTGACCACGCCGTCGACCTCCTTGACGGCCGCGTCGTCACACTTGGAATCGTCGCGTAGGTTCAGGCGAAGACGAGTGGCGCAGTGCGTCATGCCCGAGATGTTCTCGGGGCCGCCCACGGCGGCAAGAATGCCCTTGGCAGTAGCTTCCCAATCGCGTTTCATATAATGATTACCCCCCATCGTGCAGAAGAGCTCGCGCACGAGCGCGGCCGCTGCAAGCGCATCGTTTGCATCGATCACGGACTGAATCTTTTCCTGGCCCACGCTTTCCAGGGCGTCATTCATAAGCTTCATCATAACGAGGTTATGAGCGCACTCCCCTTCCGCATCCTCGATAATCGGGAACGTATCGAAGTAGACGGCGCGGTCAAAGGCGTACTTCTTGAGATAGAAGAGCATTTCGAGCATCTTGACAGGCGTAGCCATGCCAATCATGAGTCCGTCGTCCATCACGCCGTAACCATCGTTGAGGTGAATGCCGTAGAGCTTGCCGGCACGGCCGAAGATATCGGTAGCCATCGCGGGGTTCTCGTGCTTCATGAGCATGTGACAGTAATCGAGCGTGACACCCAGATTCTCGCGGTCCGCCGCGTTGAGGATCATGCCGGTGAGGCCCATCGTATCGATATAGGCGTAGCTGCGCTCCTCATAGGGCTTGTACTCGATGAAGATATGCAGGTCGGGCGCATAGTCGCAGACCGCCTGGAACGCCTTAACGAGGTTGTCAAACACGTGGGTGTAGTCGATCTGGAAGCTGTAGTCGAAGCCATCGTGGCCGAGCCAGATCGTCACGGTATCGCCGCCGCAGGTGCGACAGTAATCGCAGGCCTCATAGCAGAGCTTAAGCGCCTCTCCAGCGAGCGCGGGATCCTGGTTGCCCAGGTCCCCATTGATAAAATCGCTGCGAAAGCGAAGAGCCGTGCCGTTGAGCTTAAGATCGTGTGCGTCGAGCTTGGCCTTCATCTCCTCGGCGGGGATGCCCACCACGTGCTCAGGGTAATTAAGGTCCACATGGGTGAGGCCGACAAGGGCCACATCCACCATCGCCTGATCCAGGAGGGCTACGACCAGCGACAGGCGGTCCTGCTCATCTACGCATGGTGTCTACTGCTCTCCCTCGGCGCCATGGTGATCAACCAGGTCCCCGTGGGAGCCCGCGTGGTGATCTTCCTCTTGCTGTTCGCGTGCTCGGCGCTATTCGCCGCGCGCCTGCACCTGTTTGAGCCAGTACTGCGTCACCACTACAATCCCAAGACTCAGCGAGATGAGACCGTCACGCCCGAAGACCACGCTTTCGCCGCCGAGGAGCGCGCGGCGCACGTGGCCCATGAGGAGCGGCTCGAGCATATCGAGGGGCTCCTTCCCAAGAAGGGAAACGACCCTGCGGGACGACAAGGCGAAAACCATCGTTGATTCCGGCAAGAGACGCCGTTTCTCTGGTAGCTTCATCTTCAACCAAGACCGACAATGCCGGCCGGGCACTCAACCCAAAAGGAGACAGCATGCCCAACGAGCTCAGCTATGAGGTCAGCCTCGAGCGCAGCAACCAGATCCGCGCCGACCTGCCGCAGCACCCCGAGAAGTACACCATGCTCACCGGCGACCGCCCCACCGGCCGCCTGCACCTCGGCCACTACTTCGGCACGCTCAAGAGCCGTGTCGAGCTGCAGGACATGGCCGTGCACACCAACGTGCTCATCGCCGACTACCAGGTCATCACCGACCGCGACAGCACCGATAACATCCAGGACAACGTGTACAACATGGTCATGGACTACCTTGCCTGCGGTATCGAACCCGACAAGACCATGATCTACGCGCACTCCGCCGTGCCCGCAGCCAACCAGCTCATGCTGCCGTTCCTGTCGCTGGTGTCCGAGGCCGAGCTGGCTCGCAACCCCACGGTCAAGGCCGAGATGAAGGCCTCGGGCCATGAGCTCACCGGCCTTCTGCTCACCTACCCGGTGCACCAGGCCTGCGACATCCTGTTCTGCAAGGGCAACGTCGTGCCGTCGGCCGCGACCAGCTGCCGCACATCGAGCTCACCCGCACCATGAACTGCACCCCAAAACTTGGACGGCTTAAATAAGAACTACGCCGCAAGGGGCTGGTTCCGGAACTCCTCCGGGGT
>ENA-UPXC01000403-UPXC01000403.1-human-gut-metagenome-genome-assembly--contig:-NODE-403-length-73824-cov-10.130514_pt1 | contig 73824 bp, 67 predicted proteins | sample MGYA00250047_ERZ773371 | MGnify/ENA primary metagenome ERZ773371 (study PRJEB29103, sample SAMN06111975) | human gut metagenome | biome: human gut; feature: ankylosing spondylitis patient; material... | reverse complement strand
TTTTGAAAGCCTGCTTTTAGCAGAATTTTGCCCCTTTAGAATTGACCCGCCGATGGAACCTGAGCAGGAACGCCTTTTCAAGCTTTATTCCGGTTCGGGTATCCAAAGCCTTCCTGAATTAAATCCCAATTAAATTAACATTCCTCTCTCTTCCGCAATCTTAAGCAGTTCCCCTGCTTTCTGATTCATCTTTCCGGTTTTTACTCCGGCATTGATCACTTTTTTGCATTGTTCCATCATTTCTAATGCTTTTCGGTAGGTCTCGCAGGATATTGGCTCGTATGGTTCTTCACTGATGATCTCGGATGCGAGCAGTCTTGCGAGCTGATAGTCGCACTCGCCCGGATATAGGATTCCGGCAGCAAATGGGATTCCGGCTTTCTGAAGTTTCCGGTAAACCGGAATTCCGGTTCCACAGGATGAGAGGACGAAAACTTCCGGTTTTCCCACTACCCTTGGAAGTTCCACACTTCCAAAGCATGGATCATAATAACCATTATCAATCCCATACAGTTCCCTCATTTTTTCTTCCGTAAATATTTCTTCCGGGTTTCCAAAGCCTGCAATCCTGTCTCCTTTTACGCAGACTACTTTATCTGAAATTTTCTGTGCCAGATCGATCTCATGCAGGGACATGATCACTGTTATTTCTTTTTCTTTTGCCATCTTTCTTAAGATTTCCAGCAGTTCTAATTTATGCCGGATGTCCAGATAGGATGTCGGCTCATCTAAGATCATGACTTCCGGTTCCTGACAGATGGCTCTTGCCAGTAATATACGCTGTCTCTGTCCATCACTGATTTCCAGAAAATTCCGGATTCCTAATTCCTGAGCATGCACAGCCATCAATGCTTCATCCACCTTGTTTTCGTCTTCCCTGGAAAGGACTCCCAATCTTCCGGTATACGGATAGCGCCCTGTCGCCACTACATCGTGACAGGTCATCAGTTCCGGTTTCATCCGTTCCGTCAGCATTACTGCCACCTTCCTGGCCATACTCTTATAAGAAAGCTTTCGTATCTCATCTGAATCTAGATAGACTTCGCCTCCGATCAGTTTCAACTGTCTGGTAACGCTCTTTAATATGGTGGATTTTCCCGCACCATTTGGTCCGATCAGGGTAACGATCTCCCCCTTTTTTATATCCAGATTGATATCACGGATCAACACCTTTCCCTGATATCCTACAGAAAGGTCTTTCGTCTTTATATAATAATCTTTCATTTCCTACCTGCCTTTCTGTCCGTGTACCATCATAAATATGACTATCGGTGCACCGAATATCGATGTCACCGTACTGATATTCAGTTCCATCGGTGCAAATGCCATCCTTGCAATCAGATCACAGATCATACAAAATACTGCACCTCCGATAAATGTTCCCGGTATCACAACCAACGGTTTCGATGTCTGCAGCGCATGCTTTATCAGGTATGGAACAGCAATTCCCACGAATGAGATCGGACCTGCGAAAGCTGTCACACTGGCAGAAAGCACACTGGACAAAAGAATCAGTGCTACCCTGAAAAATCTGATATTTACTCCCATGCTCTGTGCGTATGCTTCCCCCAGCTGATATGCCCCGATTGGTTTTGACAGAAAAAATGTAAGTACCACCGTCACACCGATTACAGTAGCGGCAACCTCTACATTACTCCAGCTCATTCCCGAAAAACTTCCCTGTGACCATCCATGCAGATTGACAATATCGGAATCTTCCGCAAAGGTTACAACAAAATCAGTAATTGCCGAGCAGATATATCCAATCATGATTCCACCCACAAGAAGGGTTGCCATATGTGTCATTTTTCTGGACAACAACAGGATAAATCCAGTGGAAATAAGTGCACCCGCAAATGCAGCAATGATCAACGTATAAGAAGATACAAAAGCATATCTCTCCAGAAAAAATATCATTACCAGCGCTACCATCATCTTCGCCCCGGAAGAAATTCCCAAAACAAACGGACCTGCAATCGGATTTGAGAAAAATGTCTGAAGCAGGAACCCGGATAATGACAATGCGCCTCCCAGGATTGCCGCCATCAGTACTCTCGGAAGTCGTATCTTCCATATAATGTTTGCCTCTGTTCCTTCTCCGCCTCTTCGAATCAGTATCTTGCATATTTCTGCTATTGAAATATGGACATTTCCCGTATTAATATTTAAAACTGTTACAACACAGAACGCCGCTGCCAGAACCCCGAATACCAGGATGTATCTGGAACGCCGCCTGAAATTCTCTTTCTCCATCATTTCTCCTTTAAAAAAATCAGGTGAACACATCCAAACGCCCACCTGATTATTATACTGTATTATTTTACCCGATACAAGAATGTCATACCACTCTCATCTCCATCTGTCAACATCAGATTGATATCCGTAATCAGATTTCCCACAATGTCCGTTGCCTGATACAGTGATTTTCCGGTGCACCACACATTTCCGTTCTTCACTGCCTTAAAATCTGCGAACAATTCACTCTTCGCTGTCAGATCTGCAATGCTATTGATCGGACTGTCGATCGATGCATTATAGATCAGATAATCTGCATTCTTTGCTTTTGCATAAAACTCTTCCATCGACAGTTCCACAGAAGCACTCTTGCTTTTTGTGTTCTTAAGATCCTGAAAAATGTATTTTCCTCCGGCAATATCGATCATCTTCGGAATATAATCACTACTGCTTCTTACGACCACTGTTCCATCTGTATTCACAAAGAAATAAGCAACTGTTTTTCCTGTATTCTTAAAATCTTTCAGACTGCCGATCACTTCTGTCTGTGTATCAAAAAATGTATCTGCTGCATCTTCTTTGTTCAGCATTGCTGCATATGCTTTGATCCACTCCGTCCTTCCAAGCGGATGACTTTCATAACTGGAACGGTCAATAAACACCGGAATATCCAGATCTTCGATCATCTCCTGAACCTTTGGTGTATGCAGGATCATCGTGGATTCAATTGCAAGATCACAGTCCTCATCTATCAGCATTTCATAATCCGGTTCGCTGTATTTTCCTGCAAACAGGATCTTGCCGTCTTCCATTGCTTTCTTCGCATGATCAATATACCAGTCCGAAGCCTGTGCTCCCGACATCCGGATACTGTCCAGCCCATCCATCGCATCAAACAATGCCATTGCCGATGTTGCTGCGAGATAAATGTGCTCCAATGGCTGTTTTAATACCACAATTTCTTTATCCAGATCTGCCGGTTTCTTCTTACCTTCCGGTACGATCAGATACTGCCTGTCTTCGTGTACGTCCAGTAATTTATATCCTTCTTTATAATAATAGACATCAAAACCCGTAGCATATTTCAGCTTCATTGTTTTCTTATACTCAAGACCGTCTATCTTCGGAGCATGTTTTTCTGCCGCCCCTGCTTCTTCCGTCTGCTGTATTCCGTCACCTTTCAATACACCCGATTTGCCTGAGGTGCTGCACCCGGTCAGTGCTCCTGTTACCAGAAGCACTGTACCTGCAAGTACACACAACAGCCGATATGTTCTCTTTTTCATCCTTTTCTCCACTTTTTCTGATCACAAGAGCATTGTCCACACTCTGCTATCTTACGCAATCTCTATTCTGCACTTTGGCCGTCACATCCCAAAATCACCTTGTAGACTTTTTCCCATTCTTTCTGTGCATCTTTTCCTTTTTCATCTTTTGCACGGTCAACGATCACCGGAATCTGAAGAAGCGTCATCTTCTCTGTCATCTTTCGATAAGCTGTCATTTTTTTCTTTGCCGCTTTTTTGCTGCTTCTTTTTTCCGGCAGCACGCTGGATGAAAGGAGTGCAAGATTACATTTGTTTTTTACAAGTTTCTTATAATTTAATTTGCCGGACGTTCCCGCATAAATGACTTCTTTCTCAGCCATCTTTTCTTTGATAGTTTCATTCTTGCATTTATTTTTCTTCACACCGACTGTTGTCACTTTATCAAGCTGTCCCAGTTCTTCCATCAAGGAAATCGTCTTATTCGATCCTGCATAAACATGATCTGCCGGCTGTCTTACCACAATGACTTCCTTATCCAGCCCCGCCGGAATCTCTACATTTTCCGGAACAATCAGATATTTGATCACTTTGTTCAGGTACAGTGCTGCCTGCTCCTGCTCTGCCGGATTCAGTCCGCTTATTTCTGATGCTTCTTTCCATTTCTTACCGGCTGCTTTTCTTCCGGTCTTTTTATTCATATCGATTTCCAACAATGTGATTCCCTGATCATAATGATATATCTTGAAATATTTCGCATACTCGGCTTTTGTTTCAGACTGATACTCCAGGCCGATGATCTCCGGTGCTACCTCGTCCATTTTTTTGTTTGCTGTTGCCGTCTTGCTGCTGTCACTTCCGTTTGCACCGATTACCGTTACTTCTTTTCCGTTGGCTCTCGCTGATGCATTGGCTTTTGCTGCTTCGGCAATGTATACAAAAATCGTATATTTAATCTCATGTGCCGTAGACATCGCCGTTGTCATACCCACAACCGAGTTATTCTTATTCAGTTCTACCGGAATTACAAAGGATGTAGAACTTCCTGTTTTCGCACTCGGATAATATACATTTCCATTCGCTTTTACATACTGGTAATGCGGACTGCTGAATGTGATCGTTGCATATGCCTGACCGCCTGTAACCGTTACCTTGCTGCAAGTGATGCTTACCTTTCCGGTTCCGCCTGACCATGAGAAGCTGTCCGGTGTGTATACACCGTCTTTTAATCCTGTGGTACTGTTGACTCTGGCTGTTGACTTATTCAGATCAGACTCGTATTTTGATTCCTGATCCGGTTTTCCATTGTTTGTCGTATTATTTCCTGTAGTTCCACTGTTTCCATTATTGTTTTCTGCATTTCCCTGGTTATTTCCGTTGGAACCATTTCCCGGATTGTTATTATTTCCGCCCGGTGTCAATGAGCCGTTGCTTCCGTTATTACCATTCGAAGCATTTCCATTATTTCTGTCCGCAATCTTAGTCATGCCTTCTGAATGAAATGTCAGTGTTCTGGTGTCCCACTTATTACTCTTTGTCGTATGAACGGCAATTGTCATTACCTCATCCAGTTTCTCTACCGGAATCTGAAATGTATACTGCTCTGCAAGAAGCGAATCCGGAAGGATCCAGTTCTTTTCATCATCCGATGCGTTATTTACATCGCCCAGATAGATTCTGTTATAACCCTGACCGCTTAATGTAACTGCCGCCGTCATCTGTCCATTCTTTACAGTCATAACACAATCCGTAACACGGAACATCTTTCCGCCGGCTTCAGCATTCACCTGATAGGTTCCGTCTGCTATGATACGTTTTGCAGAGGCAGATGAAAATATAAGTGTACGGTCATACCATTTATCTTTTTTAATGGAATGTGCCGCAACTGCAATTCCTTTATCCAGACTTTCTACCGGAACTTTGTATGTATATTTTCCTGCCTCATCAGCCACATATGAAATGTAGTCTTTTGCTGCAGCTTCTGCCGCATCGGCTGCTGATCCCATATAAAGATAATCATATCCGGTTCCGCTTAATGTGATTACAGCATACATCTTACCTTTTTCAGATGTCAGGATACAATTCGTAACTTTGAACATCTTATTTCCAGTATCCACATCTACCTGATAATTTCCATCTGTCAGGGTTTTATTTTCTGTTTCCGATGCTGTTACCGTTACCTTGCATGTGGCTTTAAGCTCTGTTCCTTCCGCATTCTTAATAGACACAGTCACCTCAGCAGTTCCTGCTTTCACTGCGGTCAGCTCAGCCTGTGTTCCGGATTTTGCAACGGTTACAACCTCTGGATCAGAAGAAGTCCATGTCATATCCGGTGCTGTCTCAGATGCTGATAATGCCGGTGTGAACTGAGGTGTCAGTTCCTGAACTTCTCCCTCTTTCATGCTGAGTTCAGATCCCTCTTTGAAACTTAATTCCGTAATAACGGTCTGATCCGGTGTGGATGGTGTCGACGGAACTGTATCTTCCGGGATTGCAATATTGATCGTATATGCAATATTTTTTCCACTCATGGAACTGGTATGTGCCATAAAAGTCATTGAACTATTTAAATTAACAGGAATCTCAAATGTAACTCCGGCCTCGCCTTCTCTCGGTTTTGCATGATATATGTTCTGGGTTCCATTCACTTTCACCCATACTTTATCATACTTAGAACTGCTAAAATTTATCCAGGCTGTTGCTTTTCCATTCTTTACGATTACTTTTTGACACTCAATCTTCACCTTGCTTGAACCACCCGAAGTCAGTTTTGCCGAAAAATGATCCGCATCAACACCATATTCTCCGTCTTTCAAAGCACCTGCCATACCGCTGATATCAGTAATGTTCTCAAATATTTCGTCTTCGCCGATTGGTTCCGTCTGTGGGGCGGTTCCGTCTTCCTGCGTATTCTGTACCTTTTCAACAGCTACCTGATTTTTCCCGGCTTCTTTTGTGACTTCCTGACTTGTATCTGTCGTCACACTGCTTTCTGTCTGTCCGGCAGCGGCTTCTGTCTCTGTCTGTCCGGCAGCGGCTTCCAACTCTGTCTGTCCAACTTCATCACTATCCTGTTTATTCTCACTCAATGTATCTCCTACGGCTGCATTCTGATCTTCCGCATACACTCCCGATACCGGTGCAACTGCCATAGACACAGCCATAAATAAGGCCAAAAATTGCTTGGAATTATGTTTCATCTTATACTCTCTCCCTACTACTTTTCTGTCAACCAAAATACCCTTCCACGAAATCATCCGTAAAAGGGTACAAAATGGCCTTGTTAATTTATTATAATTTTCTTCCATTTTTGTACAACCAATTACTCGTGGTCCGGATTTACTTCCATGTACACTACAGGCAGGTCTCCTGACTCACAGATCCATACATCAGAATCTTGTCTTCCCGTTATCCAGTGACTTTTTTCTTTTCTGATATTCCCTGCTCACAGTGACGAGTTCGCACAGGACTTGCACCTGTTTCCCTTTTCACCGGCTCTATCAATCTTATCCAGCCGGCACCTGCAGTTTTCATTCTATTTTTCTCATCTTGACTACGATACCATAAGTACCTGTAAAATGCAATTGTTAACCCAGATTCTGCTTCTGTACTGCCTCTTCGGTGCGGAATTTTTCAAATGTATGAACTACCTCTTCCGCATCAGAACCATCTACTACAAAAATCATCTTCTGATTCAGCGTAACTGTCATCATTCCCATAACTGATTTTCCATCAATGATAAGTTTATGTGCTGTATCTTCAATCAAGGTATCAGCCTCTACTTTCTGACACATTCTTGAAAATTCTACAAGCTGTTCCGGTGTTTCAAATTTTACATTCATTTTTATCATAATTAAGTCTCTCCTCTCAGGTGTATCCATCATTTTCATTACAAACACATCTGTTTATAAGAAAAATATAAATCAGTATACTACGTTTTTTTCTACTATGTAATATATTTTTTTATTTCTTAACATTGTCTTTTCACCTAGAATATATTATACTTATCTGGCATCATCCGTATTAAAGATAACTAACTATATATATATATCAATTTTATATATTATTTTGGAGGATATTATGAGTACATACGATTATTACCGTATTTTTTACCATGTTGCACAACATCACAGTTTTACAAAAGCGGCAGAGGTATTACACAATAACCAGCCGAACATTACCCGTTGTATGAATAATCTTGAGACAGAACTTGGATGTCACCTTTTTGTCCGTTCGAACCGCGGAGTCTCACTGACGCCTGAAGGCCAGAAGCTTTTTAACCACGTTGCGATTGCTTTCGAACAGCTTGAACTCGGAGAAGCCGAGCTCAAGCGTGACCAGAGTCTTACAAGCGGACTCATCTCCATCGGAGTCAGTGAAAATGCACTTCGTATTATGCTTCTGTCCAAATTAGAAGCATTTCACAATCATTATCCACACGTAAGACTTAAGATATCCAACCATTCCACTCCGCAGGCGATTGCTTCCCTGGAAAGCGGACTAGTGGATTTTGCAATTGTAACAACTCCACTTTCTGTTCAAAAACAGTTTCAGAAAATCTCCCTGGGTTCTTTCCGGGAAATTCTGATTGCCGGCCCGAAATACAAAGAACCGGCTTCCCGCATCTGCTCACTGGAAGAACTTACGGACTACCCTTTCGTCTCGCTGGAAAATAACACCAGCACCAGAGATCTTCATATTCAATACTTTTCTTCTCACGGGCTTCCGTTCCGTCCGGATCTTGAAGTTACATCCACCGACCAGTGCCTGGCTTTGATCCAGCACAATCTTGGTATCGGCTTCTATCCGGAGAAACTTGCAGAAGAACCGCTCAAGCGTGGAGAAATTCTTCAGATCCATCTGAAAGAATCCCTTCCTGCGAGACAAATCTGTCTTGTACAGAATGCTTCCAGACCACAGAGCATTGCAGCGCAAAAACTAATCGAGACACTGATCCGTATCTGATGACGGATCAATGTCTCTTTTTTGTCTCTTTTTTATCTTTCGTTTCTCCGGGATTCTATATCCAGGAACATCAGCAGGAAGCTGACGATCAAAAGTCCGCAGGATACCCAGATCATATGGATTCCATAATTGGCTGAAAGATTGCCTCCGATTCCGGCTCCTACCGCAAAAAGAACTATAATTCCAAAATAATACATTGCCTGCCGCAATTGTTCCGGCTTTTTCTCTCTCAGATAGAAGGATAATGCCGCTGTTCCGCTCCGTAAGTTTCCGATACACATAGTACTTGCATATGAAAATCCATTTACCTTTCGGAAACTCTGCACCTGCATCGCACAGGCAAAGGATACCAGAACAGTCGCGATCATATTTCCCCGCTGCGGAATAAATCCTACAACAAACAAAATGAGGATCTCTGCTCCCAGTATTCCTTGTCTCCAGTGCAGGCGCCTGGCATATTTGTACTTATTCTGGATCTGCTCCGCAATCAGAACACCTAAAGCAAATGCAAAAAGCGGAAATAAATATTTCAGTCCAGCCTCCCATTTTCCCGTCATGAAATTCTGGCTCATCAGCACCACATTACCTGTCTGTGCATTCGAGAATACTTCATTCCTCGTATTATAGGTATACGCATCCTGAAATCCACCCGACAAGGCCAGAAATGCACTACAGATGAATGCCTCCGACATCTGCTTTCCGGAAAATAAACTTTTCATTACTCCCATGTTTTCATCTCCTTAGAATAAAAACGGAGGATGATTCTCATACGTTCTTACGTTTTCCGATCCATCCCCCTCAGCAGACTATTATACGAAAGAATATCAAAAATGTGAAACGTATATTTGATATATCTTCCATATCTTTTTTATATATTCAATTTTATATTAAACATTTCAGACTTCTTCCGCAACTTCTTTTACAAATGAAACCTTTCTCCACTGCTTTTCTTCTTTTTTTACAATCCGCCTGTATATTTTTTCAATGCTTCCATATATGCTTTTCCATACCGGCTCAGTGCCACATCTTTCCGCACAATCGTTCCGATCCGCATATATTCGTCTACCAGAAGTGGTTTTCCGATAATATTCTCTCCATTCAGCTCTTTACTGATCACGCCGGAGCTTACCGTATACCCGTCCAGGCCGACCGCCAGATTGAAAAGCGTTGCCCGGTCTCTAACTTTGATGTTCTTATTCCGGTCCAGTGTGCTTAATATCTCTTCGGAAAAATAAAAGGAATTATAATCCCCCTGCTCAAATGACAAATACGGATACTCCTCCAGATCTTCCAGTGTCAGTGCTTCCTTATCTGCCAACGGATGCTTTGAACTGATAAATACATGTGGCTTTGCTACGAATAACTCTTCGAATTTCAGATCATTCTGACGGATCAGTTTCATGATGATCGTCTCATTCTGTGAAGAAGTATACAGAATACCTATCTCACTTTTCAGCTTCGCCACATCTTCGATGATCTCATAAGTCTGTGTCTCCCGCAGTGTGAAATCATATTTTCTCGCATCAAATTTACGGATCACATCTACAAATGCATTGACCGCAAAAGAATAATGCTGGCAGGATACGGAAAATCTCGGGTTCCGTTCATTTACATTCAGATACCTCTCCTGCATGAGGCCGACCTGATCCAGGATCTGTCTTGCATAGGCGAGAAATTCATCTCCCTCCGCGGTGATCGTCACCCCTTTATTCGTCCGGTGAAAAATCGTCACCTGCATCTCCTGCTCCAGTTCCCGGATCGCATTGGTAAGACTCGGCTGGGAAATGAACAGCTCTTTTGCCGCCTCACTTATCGTCCCCTTCTCCGCAACCATGGTAATATACCTTAACTGCTGTAATGTCATAAATTCTTCCTCCCTACAGCATATAGATCAGTGCGTTACAGATACATGCCGCAATATTACTTCCGCCTTTTCTCCCCCTCGCTACAATATACGGGGTATCTTCCAGAGTCAGGATCAATTCTTTGGACTGTACCACATTTACAAAGCCGACCGGTACACCGATCACGAGCTCCGGACGGATTCTTCCGTCTTTGATCAGTTCATACAGGTGAATTAGTGCTGTCGGTGCATTTCCGATGGCAAAGATCAGTTTTTCGTTCAGTTCACACGCCTTTTTCATACTGGCAACAGCTCTTGTGGTTCCATTCTTCTTTGCCGCCTGTGCCACATCTTCATCTGACATGAAGCAGTATACCTGACCGCCGTACTGTGCCAGTCTCTTTTTGTTAATTCCGGAACGTCCCATCTGTGTATCGGTTACGATGGAAGCACCGCCTCTGATCGCTTCGAGTGCTTTCTCCACCGCATGCTCGGAATAGACCAGATTCTTTGCATAATCGAAATCTGCGCTGGTGTGTATGCAGCGCTTTGTAATTGGTGCCTGAATCTCTGGAAGCACGATGCCTTCCTGCTCCAGTTCTTCCGTAATGATCTCAAAGCTGCGCTTTTCGATCTCTGTCGGAAGAACATTTTCTATCTCTATTTTAGTATGTGCTGCGTGATTATTTTTCTGTATATTCAACGTTTTCTTCCTTTCTCTTCATAGTCCGTCATAGCCCACATCTCATCTTTTCTAACTACAAAACTTGCCATCGGCAACTTCTCTTGCATACTTTGGTATCTACAGCTCCTTACGAATACATAGTAATCCCGAAAAATTATTTCTGCATTCCCATGATCTGATAGATTGCCTTCATGTCCAGATGTTTTCTGAGTGTATCTGCCAGAAGATCATACTGGCTTTCTTTGAATGCTTTCAGGTCTACACCTTCCACTTCTTCCATTGAAAGTCCTTTCTTTTCTGCCAGGGATTTTACGATCTCCGATACAATTTTCTCCTTATCAAAAATGCCGTGGATGTATGTTCCGTATACATTTCCATGCGAGATTCCGTCTGTACTGTTCTCTATTCTGTTTTCCGGCTCCATATTCGGAATCTGTCTGTCCTTTTTCTTCACCGTATCGTGAATCTGATTCATCGGACATCCTTCCAGAAGTTCGGTCTTTCCCATATGGATCTCGTATCCTTCAAACTTCAGATTCTCAAGTGCTTTCAGATTCCCCTCCACATGAAGGAGTGTTCCATTCACCCTTGTTCTGGTCTTTTCTGTGGTAAATGTAGTCGTTACCGGCAAAAGGCCGAGTCCTTTCATACTGCCGCCATCTTCCACGCCTTCCGGATCACTGAGCGACTGCCCCAGCATCTGATAGCCGCCGCAGATTCCCCAGACCACACAGCCGCCGGCATGCGCCTTTAGAATCTTCGCTTCCATTCCGCTCTGTCTTAACCATTTCAGATCTCCCATCGTATTTTTTGTTCCCGGAAGGATAATCATATCAGGATTTCTAAGTTCTCTTGGATTCTTTACATAACGCAGATTCACTCCCGGAGCATTTTCCAACAGCATGAAATCCGTAAAGTTCGAAATTCTCTGTGTCCGGATGACTGCGATATCCACCAGACCGATCCTTTCTTCTGCACCTTTTCCACCCTTTGTCATGTTAAAACGCTCTGTCAGACTGTCTTCATCTTCAATCTCGACCTGCATATACGGTGTAACTCCGACTACCGGAATGCCGCCTCTTTCTTCCAACATGACAATACCGGGATCCAGGATTGTCTTATCCCCGCGGAATTTGTTGATGACCAGTCCCTTTACACGTTCTTTCTCATCATCTTCCAGGAGCATAAGCGTCCCCAGAAGCTGGGCAAATACTCCTCCGCGGTCAATATCTCCGACCAGAAGCACCGGCGCATCTACCATCTTCGCCAGCCCCATATTTACAATATCATCTTTCTTCAGGTTGATCTCTGCCGGACTTCCCGCTCCTTCGATCACAATGATGTCATTCTCTTCTTCTAATTTGTGAAATGCTTTCATAATGTCCGGTATGAGCTGCTTTTTATAAGCAAAATATTCTCTTGCACTCATATTCTTCAAGACTTCACCATTTACGATCACCTGTGATCCTACATCGTTGGTCGGCTTTAACAGGATCGGATTCATCTCTACCTGCGGCGCCACGCCTGCTGCCTCTGCCTGCACAACCTGTGCACGTCCCATCTCCAGTCCATCCTCTGTAATAAAGGAATTCAGTGCCATATTCTGGGATTTGAACGGAGCCACCCGGTATCCGTCCTGTTTGAATATTCTGCAAAGTCCCGCACACAGAAGACTCTTTCCTGCGTTGGACATTGTCCCCTGTATCATAATTTTTCCAGCCATGTTATCAACCTTTCATTCTCTTCTTCTGATCTTACCGCGATCCGGTAATAGCCTTCCGTAAGTCCTTCGTAGTTACTGCAGTCCCGGATCAGCAGACCATCCTCCAGTGCTTTCTCATACAGACCTGATTTCCCTTTAAAAAATATATAGTTTGCTTCCGATCCCCATACATTCAGACCAAGCTTTCTCATCCGCTCTGTCATCCAGAACTTTTCTTTTTTTATATATTCTCTCGTTCTCTTTAAATATGCTTCGCAATCAACAAGTGCTGCCACACCTGCTTCCTGTGCCGTTACCGACACATTCCACGGCTGGAGCATTGCCCTCATTCGTTTCCTAAGAGCTGCATTCTCACACAATGCATATCCAAGTCTTACACCCGGCATACAGAATATTTTCGTAAATGCTTTGATAATGACCACATTCGGATACTGTGTCAGATACCCCCGGCATTCATATCTTTCTGGTTCTTCCAGAAACTCTATAAAGCACTCATCCAGGACCAGTATCGTACCGCATTTATTACACCTGTTCATCACACGGATCAGCAGTTCTTTTTCCGTTGTCTGTCCGGTCGGATTATTGGGATTGCACAGAAATATCATATCTGTATCTTCCGTAATCTGTTCCAGTATATCCTCCTGTATCCGGAAATCCTGTTCTTCTTTTAATCTGTAATATTGTACCTCTGCTCCAACTGTGCCAAGTGCCCGCTCATACTCGGAAAAAGCTGGTGCCGTCACCAGTGCTTTTTTCGGTCTCACTGCCATTACGACAGCAAAAAAAAGCTCTGCCGCACCATTGCCGCAGAGTATCTTTTCTTTTTCTATTCTCTCAAAATCACTGATCGACTCCCGAAGTCTGTCGCATCTGACATCCGGATAATGCATGATCCTGTCTGCACTTTCCTGTACGCTCTTTCGTACTGCTTCGGGAACTCCCAGTGGGTTACTGTTTACAGAATAATCTGTAACAGATAGATTCCGGTAAATGTCTCCACCGTGAACTGTCTCTTTCTGTTCTGCCAACTTTTTTCACCCATGCGGCTAGCCGCTCTCTCTGCTATTTTGCTACAACCATCTTACTCACTTTGCAGAAAATAGTCAACCGGAATCTTATACCTGAATTCTTGTTGCCGCATCGCTGCTCATTGCGATCCGCTTCTCACCACTTCTGATGATCAGGTCTCTTCCGGAATTCTGAATGACTGTGATCTCACTGCCTTCATCAATCTTGCATTTTCGGATCTTATCCAGAACTTCCGGGATGCCGAACATCCACTTGATGGTGTAGCTTTTTCCAGCCGCCGCCTTTGACAATGCCTGCATAACTAACACCTTCTTTACCTCTTTTTTATATTGTAAGTTGCACTGACTATGTTAGTCAACAGGAACATTGTTTGCACAATTCTAACTTTTTATTCATAATTTGCAGATAATATTATTTGTTTTTTGATTTTTATTATCAATATCATCTACAGAACCAGAATCCGGAGGATGATTCCAAGTATCAGACCAAGCATTGCCGTCCCATATAACAGCTTATGCGATCTCCGGATATCCAGTAGTTCCATCTCCCGGACCGGATCTCCGATCGTCGGCTTCTTATGCAGCTTTCCAAAATACCATGCATCTCCTGCAAGCTGCACATCCAGCGCCCCCGCCATGACTGCTTCTGTCTGTGCAGAGTTCGGACTTTTATGATTAAAGCGGTCTCTTCGGAAGATACACGCTGCATTCTTTCCATCCATTCCGGTCAGATATGCAGCCAGGATCATCAACACTGCCGATACCCTTGCCGGAATGAAATTCACCACATCGTCTAACTTCGCTGCTGCCGTTCCAAACCACTGATACTTGTCATTCTTATATCCAACCATCGAATCCATCGTATTGATCGCTTTGTATGTAAATCCCAGAACAGCTCCGCCGATCAGCATATAAAATAACGGTGCGATCACACCATCTGATGTATTCTCTGCCACCGTCTCTACGGCCGCCTTGGTCACACCTTCTTCCGTCAGATTCTGTGTATCTCTTCCGACAATCATGGACACGGCCTTTCTCCCGGCCTCCAGGCCCTTATCTTTCAGTGCTATGTAGACCCTGTCACTTTCTACTTTCAGGGATTTCGTTGCAAAGATCTGATAACACCAGAAGCTTTCCAGTGCAAGTCCAAGCTGCCAGAAATACTTATATGCAACCGATAAGATCACCGCCGGAACTCCTGTACTGACCGTCACAACCACCAGCACCAGAATCCCTCCACCGATGCGTTCCCCTGTCTTATTCGCCGGCAGACAGTTTCTGATAATTCTTTCGGTTCCCGATATCAGATGCCCGATCAGCCTCACCGGATGATACAGCCATCTTGGATCCCCGAAGATCAGATCCAGAACAAAGCCCGCCACGATCGCGATCGTCATATATGTCATTCTCTGAAATTCTAAGTTCATATCCTTCTCCATTCTTTATCTGATAATCATAATAACTTCCTGCTGGTGTCCCGTCTTCCTTTACTGCATACCGTTCCATGATACTCATGATCGTTCCGCCATGTGCCACAACCGCAATCGTCTCCCGGTCATGTGCCTGCGCATCCCGTACGACTTCCCGGAACCCTTCCAGTGTCCGCCGGATGAACGCTTCCCTGCTTTCCCCTTCCGGAAATGGCAGCTTCCCACCACTGTCTATCCATGCCTGATACTCCGGGCAGCCGGAAAGTTCGATATAATTATGATTTTCAAACAGGCCAAAATCACACTCCCGTAACTTTTCATTACAGCTATATGCTCCTGCTTTCATCATCTTCGGATAAATGATCTCTGCCGTCTGCACACACCGCTTCATCGGACTTACATAGACATATGTAACCTCAGGATACATTCCTTTTCTCTCTTCCAAAAGCTGTATTCCTTCCAGACATAAAGATTCATCCGTCGTTCCGATATAGCGTTTTTCTTTATTTCCTTTCGTCATCGAATGACGTATCAGATAAATCCTCATACTTCCTTTATCACCTGTCCGATTCCGCACATCACACGGTATACTTTCTCCGAATATGCCGCAAGGCGCGTGCACACTCTTCCGGTCTGCTCTCTGTATTCCCGTTCCATCCGGTCAACCGGCACGATCCCGTATCCGATCTCATCTGTGATCAGGATCAGTTCCGGATTCTTCCGAATCAGTTCTTCTGCAAGATCATCTATCGGTTCTCCTTCCTTTATCTTTCTTTCGATATACTGATGGAAATGATATATCCCTTCGCAGCTATATAGTTCTTCTTCCGTACATACCGCACCGTCTGCCCATGTGACATCTGGGTAGATTTTCTTTGCGAATGCAAGTTTTCCCTGATATGCGCCGCCTATTATCATGATCATGACTTCTTTTCCTTCCTCCAATCCTGTATTTTCATCTTTCTGTTATTTTCTACTATTTCTCTGCTGTTTTCTTTCTGCCACTTGTTTTCTTCATTCTTTCCACACTTTTATCCAGCCTGTTCATCATTTGATGATTCCGCTTTTTACTACGATATCCACTACTACCACGACAAGCGCCATCACAAGTTCACATACCTGCAGGAAATATCCACACAGATCCCCGGTCACACCACCGAAATTCTTCATCGCCATCCGGTAATAATATCCAAATACCACGCCTGCCGAGATCACACATCCGATTCCGCAGATCCCTCCGGTCAGTGGAATCAGGAAACACAGTACAATCAGATAAATGCCCAATACCATTCTTGTAATTCTGGTCGATGCACTTTCCGAAAAATCTGCCACCATACCTTTCTTCCTTGCCTGTGGAAATGTAACTACAGACAGTCCACTCAATGTTCTCGATAACATGAAGCTATATGCGATCACTTCCATACTCCGTACACTCAGACAAGAATACACGCCAATATACATCAGAAAATAGACGGTACATGAAATGATAGCAAATGCTCCTGCGTGGGAATCTTTCAGTATTTCCAGACGACGCTCTTTCGTCTGCCAGGAACTCAGCGCATCCTGTGTATCCAGAAATCCGTCCAGATGAATTCCTCCCGTAATAAATACCGGGATCAGAATCAGAAATATTACAAAAAATAAGGAATAATTTCCTCCTCCATTCCCATCAAACCATTTTGAAAACCGAAACACTCCATAAGACAAAAGTCCGATCACCGCACCGATCCATGGAAAAAAACACATTGCATACGATTTATTTTCATCTGTCCATTCGCTGCGCGGCATCGGAATCCTGCTGTACATGGAAAACGCAATTTTGAAACTATTCCATATTCTTTTTATACTCTTCATACTTCTTTTGCTCCTTACGAATGCATACCGGAATTCCATACACAACTTCCGTTACTATATCTGCAAGCTCTGCAAGACTTTGATTCACCATTCCGATGCATTCCCGATATTTTTCCGTCTCTTCGCTATAGCCGTTTATATCTGCGTTCACTTCATTTGTAACAATTACAAGACGTGTCGTAGAATTGCTCAGTCTGCGTACTCCTGCCAATACTTTTTCTTTTGTTTCTTTTAAATCATTCAATGTACCATCTTCTCTGTAAAGCTCATTGGCCACCAGATTCGATATGCACTCCAGAAGGATTCCCTGATTCTTTGGTATCTCAAGTTCTGATAGATCTGTATATTTTTCCAATGTCCGGAATCCTTTTCCGGCTCTCAGCCTGTGATGTCTTTCAATCTTTTTCATCGTTTCTTCTGTGTATGGCTGCATGGTTGCAATATATATGTAAGTACCATCCTTCTTATTTCTGCCTGTCAGCCAGTTCTCCGCATACTCAGATTTACCGCTTCCGCTTCCGCCTGTCACCAGATGTATCATTCTTTCTCACCTAATTCTTTATAATCTTCGATGTCATTTTCTGAAAATGTACTCATCCGTCCATACACTTCTGCCGCAAGATCCAGCACCGGAAGATATGCCACAGCTCCGGTTCCCTCACCCAGGCACATATCTGCATGCAATGGTGCATCCATGTGTAACTCTTTCAGGATCTTCTGCATTCCAGGTTCTTTCGAGACATGTGACACAATCATCGCATCTTTGACCCACTCACAGATTCTGACGGCCGCAAGTGCCGCAACCGCTGAGATAAATCCATCAACTACAATCGGGATTCGATATACAGCACCTCCCAGATAGAGTCCGGTGATTCCCGCCAGATCGAATCCGCCTACTTTTGCCAGTACATCCACCGGATCATCCCATTTCGGACGATTGACCGCTATCGCCTTCTCGATCGCGTGTATTTTTCTTTCCAATCCTTCGTTCGTCAGTCCTGCTCCCCGTCCCGTTATCTCTGCCGGTTCGTCTCCCAGAAGTACGGAAGCCACGGCACTGCTGGTCGTCGTATTTCCGATTCCCATCTCTCCGGTAGCAATGATCTTATATCCGGCTTCCTTCTTTTCCTTCACCTGATGGATCCCGGTTAAGATTGCCTGTAACGCCTGCATTCTTGTCATAGCCGGACCTTTGGTCATATTTGCGGTTCCATTTGCTGTTTTATATCTTGGGACTTTTGTATCCGCTGCCATACCGATATCGATGGGAAAGATGTCTACACCGGCTTTTTTACACATGATCGCCGCACTGGTATTACATGTCAGAAAATTCTCTGCAACAATTGCAGTTACTTCCTGTCCTGTCTGCGTTACACCTTCTTCTACCACTCCGTTATCCGCACACATCACGATCAGCGCCTTCCGGTTCAGATTCACATCTGTATCGCCGGTCAGTGCCGCAATCTGCATAATATGATCTTCTAGTTTTCCCAGACTGTGTAACGGTTTCGCAATGGAGTTCCACTTTTTCTGCGCATTTCCTTTCGTTACTACATCTGCCGGATGAATGCCAGATACAATCTGATGGAATTCCTGTTCCAGTTGTTCTAAACTTTGCTCTGCCATGCTTTTTATCCTCTCTGTTCTCTATGTTCTATCTCTTTCCCTAGCTCTTTTCTCTTGTTCCCTGCATCTTCTGCATTGTTCCAGAAAGTTCTCCGGAATCTTTTCATTTCCATAATAATGAATATGCGGATATCCTGCCAGTACCGTATCGGTACTGATCATGCATTTCCACGAACGGTTTGACATTGGTTTTTCCGCCAAAAATGCTTCCCCGCATACTTCTGAATCATAATAATGAAATTCATGTGCCGGGATACCTCCTGGTTCTTTACCGAATATTCTTCCCCCTGTCAGGGTAACATAGCCGAATCGCTTTAAGGAACCTGTCGGATAACTTTTCCCTTCTAAAAATCCAACCATTGGAAATTCTGTGCCGCTTTCATCTCTGATATATTCTTGTAGGTACATGAATCCTCCACACTCCGCGATACATGGCATTCCGCCGTTCAATGCTTTTTTAATACTCGTCTTCATTGACTCATTTTTACTTAGTTCTTCTGCATATAGTTCCGGATAACCGCCATAGAACAAAAGTCCCGACAGATTTTCCGGAATCTGCTTATCGTAAAGAGGAGAAAAAGGAATCAGTTCCGCTCCCATCTCCTGCAGCAGTTCCAGATTATCCTGATAGAAAAAACAGAATGCATCGTCACTTGCAAGCCCGATCCGTACCGTATCTTTTGTTCTAACCGATTCTGTACTATACTGTGCATTTTCTGCCAAATTTTCTACCATTTCTGATGTATATCCTTGCGTTTTCTTTTCCTGCAGCTCCGATGCATTTTCTGCCAGTTCCAGAAGGCCTGCGATATCTACACTTTTCAGAATCTGTTCTCCCAGTCTTGTGAGTTTGTCTTCCGTATCTTTTCGTTCTTTTGGAAGCTTCAGTCCCAGATAACGGCTCTCCAGTGCACAATCTTTCATAACCGGAACATAACCGTAGACTTTGATTCCTGTCTGCACCTCGATCATCTCTTTCATTCTTCCATACATCATCGGAGACAAACGGTTCAGAATTACGCCTTTGATACGGCTGTCTTCTTTATAATGCAAAAACCCCTGGATACACGGCACTGCAGACACGCTTAGTCCTTTACAGTCCAGGATCATCACAGCCGGGGTATCGGTAATTCTGGCAATGTCATAAGCACTCGCCTCTGAAGAGATCCCTGCGATCCCATCATAGTATCCCATAACACCTTCCATTACGGAAATATCTGCTCCGGCACCATTTTTTTTCAGGATCTCTCTGACTCCATTTTCTCCACACAAAAAGGAATCCAGATTATAGCTGCTGATGCCGATCACAGTCTTGTGGAACATTGGATCAATGTAATCCGGCCCGCACTTAAAAGACGCAGGATTTATCTCCTGCATCTTCATTGCTTTCAATATTCCGCAGGTCAGCATGGTTTTACCTGCGCCACTTCTCATCGCAGTAATCAGAATTCTAGGAAGTTTCATTACTCAGATTCCTCCATTTCTTCCCGGATTTTCTCCGGTGTCAGATCCCCTACAGAGATCACTTTCGTAATATCCTCCACAATATCTCCGGTCATATCTTCCGGTTCCACCTCGTCCAGATTGATTTCTTCCAGAACGAAATCGTCTTCATTTTCCGGATCTGCTTCCTTTTTTGCCGGTCTGCTCGTAAAGCTGATCACATAGATCGGATTCTGTCCATTCATCATATGATAACTGCCCACTTTTTTCGCACGGCTTACCGCTACCTGAATGACTTCTGCCTCTTCTATCTCATTCTCTTCCGTATATTTTAACACCTGCATCATCGTCTCGAGTGAGATTGCATTGAGCACCACCCGTACAAATGGGTTCTTCTTCCGGATAGCATCCAGGATTTCATACAACTTTCCTTTACTGCCCCCGATAAATACGCAATCAGGTGCCGGCAGTTCTTCCAGTGCCTCCGGCGCCATACCTTCTATCACATGCAGATTATCCACGTGCATCCGCCTTGCATTTTCACGGATCAGTTCCTGCGCCTCCACTTTCTGTTCGATTGCATAGACGTTACCTTGCGTTGCAACCATGGCGGCCTCTACGGAAATAGAGCCTGTTCCTGCTCCGACATCATATACAACTGCATCCTTCTTAATCTTAAGTTTAGCAATCGAAATGCTTCTTACTTCTTCCTTGGTCATCGGTACATCGCCACGTACAAATGTATCATCCGGAATTGCCGGAATCACCGGGCTTTCGCCGCCGGATTCATTTTCAATATAAAGGACCGCCAGATTCTCTCCTTTGTAATGAAGCAGTGATCTTGCTGTTCCTGTCTGAATCTCTTCATTCTTATAAGAAAGTTCTGTCCCGATCCTGACTGTTACTTCGCCCATTCCATATTCCGTCATTTTTGTCAGGATCTGACGGATCTCTTCTGCATTACTTACAAGGGCGAATACCTTTTTATTCTCCTTAATGACCGCCATCAGATTTTCTTTTCTTCCATGCAGGCTTACTAGTGCCGCATCCTCCCATGTTACGCCAAGCTTTGATGCAAAATATATGATGGATGATACTCCAGGCACCACTTTTGTCTCAATCTGTGGGTCATCTTTCGTCAATTCCAGAATCTTCTTCGCACCGCTGTAAAATCCTGTATCACCGGACAACACAATCGTTACATTTTCATATTCCGGATTTTCTTTGATATAAGAAATGATCTCATCCGGGCGGTATGCTTCATATATGGTCTGTCCGACTTCTGCCACTGCCTCGATCATCCTGCCTGCTCCGATCAGAAGTTCTGCTTCCTGACAGCATCTTTTTGCTTCCAGTGTAACCTGGTCTCTGGCACCTGCACCGATTCCCACCAGTGTAACTTTCCAGTGATTATCCAGTTCCAGTTCTTTCTGAAGGAATTTGGACATTTCTTCAAAATTCATTCCCTCTTCTTCTTCCGGCCTTCCGATCACAACCATTTTCACACCGGCTTCTAGTGCAGCCTGACATTTCTGCGGGTATCCGCCTGCAAGTCCTGATTCTTTCGTTACCATATAAGCAATATCATATTCCTTTAACATGGCACGATTCATTTCCGTAGAAAACGGTCCCTGCATACAGATGAGATGACGTCCGGAGAATCCAAGTTCTTCACAATTAACTGCCACCTGGCCAATAGACAGAACGCGCGCATATACCCGGCTTTCGTAATCCGTCAGTCTTGTATAGGATTCCAGCTCCTTGCTTCCTGTTGTTACCAGAATATTTCCTTCTGTTTTTTCCAGATACTTTATCGCTTCATCCATATTTTCCACACAGATGCTTTCTTTGGTCTCTTCACTTCCCCTGACCAGTCTTAAATACGGAACCTGCATAACCTCGCAGGCACTTTTCAAGTTTTTGGTCACTTCTTTGGCATATGGATGCGTTGCATCGATCACATAATCCGGCTCAAACACCCTCATAAACTCACCCATCTGCCCACTGTCCATTCGGTCGTGTGTCACCGTTATATTCTTCTCTTCCGGAAGCAGACTCTCCCCATAAGCGGTTGCCACACAGACATGCAGTCTTACGCCTCTTCTTCCGAGATAAGATGCTAATTTTCTTCCTTCTGTTGTCCCTGCATATAATAGAATCTTTTTGTCTTTCATATACGATATCCCCTTGGTGTAACCATTTTTTCCCGAATTACTTTTGTCTGTTTATTTCCGATAAATACAGTAGAGAACATATCTACTGTTGTCTCTTTTAATTCTTTCAGTGTCAGTGTCTGCATTGTTTCTCCCTCGCGGGCAATGTTTTTCACTATTCCGCAGACGGTATCTTCCGCCTTATATTCCAGCATGATCTCACATGCTTTTGCAAGATAGGTACTGCGTTTCCTGCTGGACGGATTATAAAGGCAGATCACAAAATCAGCTTTTGCCGCACAGCGAAGTCTTTCTTCGATCAATTCCCACGGTGTCAGAAGGTCACTTAAACTGATCAGACTGACATCATGTCCGACTGCTGCTCCAAGTACCGCAGAACCTCCCAGTGCCGCTGTCACTCCCGGGATTACTTCGATCGCGACTTCCGGATATTCCTCACCGATTTCATACATCAGTCCTGCCATTCCGTATATCCCGGCATCTCCGCTGCATACCATTGCCGTTACAGCTCCTTTTGCTGCCTCTTCGAATGCCATCCTGCACCGTGCTGCCTCCTGTCTCATGGACGTTGTCAGATATCTCTTATCCGGAAAATATTCTTTTAATAATTCGATATATACGGTATATCCGACGATCACATCACATTTTTCCAGCGTCCGGACTGCTTTCACCGTCATCTGTTCATATGCCCCCGGTCCCATTCCTATCACATATACCTTATTCAAACTTCACCCTCCAATTATCCCAGGCAAATGCTGCTGTCACACCATTTTCTGCCTGTTTTCTGATCCGCAGTGTACCACCTGTATATACAGCACTTCTTTCACATACATTATCCACTCCGGTAACCTTTTTTACAAATGTAGAAACACTGAATTCTCCTTCTACTTTTTTTAATTCTTCTGCCGGATAAAATTCCGGCTCTATGTTATATTTGTTGCAAAATGTAAGCAATCCCTCTTCGTCTTTTTTTAGATCAATGCTTGCGATCCTGCCAATACTTTTCTTATTAATATGTGATTCTTTCAGTATCTTATCCACCAGCTGTTCTATCTGCTCTGCGGATGTCCCCCGTCTGCAGCCGATTCCCACCGTGATCCGTTGTGGTATCAGCCTTAATACATGACTGCTTAATTTTCGTTCATATATCCCGATATAGATATCTGGATTCTCATAGGTTTCCGGTACGATCTTCACTTCTTCCGGCACAGTACCCTCTATCGAATCTCTTCCGCTCTCAATCGCGGCCACGACTGTCTTTCCTTCCAGAATCTTTGCCGAAATTTGCTTTGCCTTCTGCATATCTTCTATATAAAGATGATTCTTTCTGGCAAATACATCTATTGCCCATTTTCCCCGGATATCTGTAGCTGTTGTGATCACAGGCAGTGCTCCTGCCATCTCTGCAATTCTTTCAGCCATCTCATTTGCTCCGCCAATGTGCCCGGACAGGATCGGGATACAATATTGTCCTTTCTCATCCAGTACCAGTACCGCCGGATCTGTTGTCTTTGATCCTATAAAAGATGCGATCAAGCGCACGGCAATCTGTACTGCTCCAATAAAGATCAGTACATCCCGCGTCCGGAACTGTTCACCTGTCCATTCTCTGGCACTGCATTTTACCGCATCCTTGTCCGATTCCAGTTCTTTGCATTTTACCGCCTGCAGCACCTGGTGTCCTTCTTTTTCCAGTTCATGTGCTAAAGATTTCTCCAGTCTTCTTCCATTTCCGGTAAAACTGATCATTGCAATCTTCATCTTATTTTACTCCCTGACGGAACTCGGTGGTGAATTCCGGATCATACAGTTTCGAACGTTCATACGCATGATGTGTCACCACATCTCCAACGATGATCAATGCTGTCTTTGTAATTCCATGTGCTTTCGCAGTCTCTGCCAGTGTACTGACAGTACAGATGTAACTTTCTTCCTCCGGCCATGTTGCCTTGTATACAATTGCTGCCGGCGTATCTTCTTTATAACCGCCTTCTATCAACTGGCCTTCCAGCTTTTCCAGAAGTCCTGTACTTAAGAAAAGTACCATCGTCGCATTATGACTTGCAAACGCTGCAACCTTTTCCTTCGCCGGAACCGGTGTTCTTCCTTCCATACGTGTGATGACAACACTCTGTGACACCTCCGGAAGTGTATATTCCAGATTCAGTGCCGCTGCTGCCCCACAGAAGGAACTGACACCCGGGCAGGAATCATACGCAATTCCCAGTTCATCCAGATGATCCATCTGTTCCCGGATTGCACCATACAGACACGGATCACCTGTATGCAGCCGAACCGTCATCTTCTGTTCCCGGTCTGCCTGTTCCATCACTTCCAGAACTTCTTCCAGTGTCATCTTCGCACTGTTATATATCTCGCATGTCTCCTTTGTACTCTTTAACAGCCCCGGATTCACCAGTGATCCCGCATAGATCACCACATCAGCCTGCTCCAGATAACGCTGTCCACGGACCGTGATCAGATCTTCGGCTCCCGGACCTGCTCCCACAAAATGTATCATTTTCCGACTCCTTCCTGTCCTGCAAAGAACCTGCCACCAGCAACTTCTCCTGCATACTCTGGTATCTATTGTATATGTCGTTCTTTTCTGAATCTTTCTATCAGTTCTTCTGCTTTTTCTGTCTTTCCAAGGATTCCGTATACATTGGAAAACGTGACCACTCCCACCTGTATCTCTCCTTTCCCCCGGTAGTTCAGATATTCCTCCATACGCATCATGATTTTTTCCATAATGCGTGTTCGTTCTTCCTCGCTGCATTTCTCCAATGCATCATCCGTCGTCACACAGTCAAGAAATTCGACTGCCTTCTCTCCGGCAATTCCCGCTCTCAATGCGGCCGTGGCGAATAAATCCATCCGACAGTCTGCCCATCTGGAATGGGTATTCATAATTCCGCCGGATACCTTGATCAGTTTCCCGATATGTCCGACCAGCAGGACACCTTTACAATCCTGTTCTACCGCCATATCTATGGCCTGACCAATATAGTTACTACATTTTACCACATCATTTTCTTCTATACTATACTGTTCTTTCAGAAAATCCAATCCGTAATTACCCGGTGCAATGATCAAATACCTGTACTTTTCCGCAAGGCATACCTTCATCTCTACTTCAATGGTATCGATCAGCGCCTGTTCACTCATCGGATTCACAATACCGGTTGTCCCAAGTATTGAAAGTCCTCCTTCTATTCCAAGTCTTGGATTAAATGTTTCTTTTGCCAGTCTTGCCCCTTCCGGAATTGAAATCTCTACATCAATTCCACCGGTATAGCCAACCTCTTCACAGGCTTCTTCTACTTCTTTTCTTATCATCTGCCTTGGCACACGGTTAATTGCGGCTTCTCCCACCGGCTGATTCAGTCCGGGCCTGGTCACTCTTCCTACCCCGATCCCGCCATCAATATGAATCTGTCCTGTTTCAGAAAGCCTTACCTGACTGTAAACCAGTACTCCATTCGTGATATCCGGATCATCTCCGCTGTTTTTTTTGACCGCACAGGATACCATATCCGGCAATTCCCTGTCTGTATATTTTCTCTGTATATCCGTGATATCCAACTGCAGCTTTTCTCCCTGCGGCAGTTCTACCGACACCTGCTCTACTTTTTCACCTGTAAAAAGCATCTGCATTGCTGCCCTCGTTGCAGCCTGTGCACAGGTTCCGGTTGTATACCCTTTTGCTAATTCTTTTTTCGGCATATGGACTCCTTTCCATCAGGGAGCGAGGTTTTGGCTTTTTTAATATCCCCTGACGCAAAAATGGAGGACTGCAGTTTTCTACATTCCTCCACCAATTTTAGCGTTTTCATACTTACATGTCAAATTATCTGTATGACGGTTCTCCACTTATTCGTTACCATTTTTGTTCTTACATTCTTGTTCCCATGCTTTGATTTCACCGCATGCAATCTTCATTACCGAATCTCCGGACGGCTGGGTCTTGAAGTCATCCGGCATCTCATGAAGTACGATTGTCCTGCCGACAACATCCATTGGATAGAATCTTCCAGTATAAATCTCCATCCATGCAGTTCCATCATTACTTAATACCGGCGGCAGATCTCCTGCATGTCTGGGATGTTCTTCTCCAGTTCCTCCGGGATTCCCATCAGTTCTCCTAAAAGAACTGTGCCATTATACACTTCATAGAGATATACATTTCCACGAATATCAGGGTATTCTTTGCTCCCTTTTATCCTGGCATGGGCCTGCGGAAGTCCCTGGATTGCTTTATAGATCATATTATCACGCTCCTTCGCATTTATGGTATGCAAAAGAGTATAAATATGTGCGGCTTTTTTCTATTTAATTCACTAGGCCAAATCCCCGAACCCTAATAAAAGCTTACAGTTCTCCATTTAATTATTATGGCATGCGAAACCGCAGGAATAAACTTACAAGGTCCTATTCTGTGCATACGGACTCATGGTTGGTAATTCTTAAGTAAAAAAGTTGACCGTTTGCTCACAAAAAATCCACTGTCTGAGACGAATGTCGAGTTTGGATTTTTTGTGAGCTCGTTTTTAGGTCAACTTTTTTGCTTTAGAATTTCCCCATGTTGGAGTCAGCACAGGATAGGACCTTGTAAGTTTATTCCGATCGGTGACAGCCGACATGATAAATTAAATAGCAACTCTACTGAATAAACATCGCATCCCCAAATGAAAAGAACCGGTACCTCTCCTTCACAGCCTCTTCATAAGCCGCAAGCACGTGCTCTCGTCCTGCAAGCGCAGATACCAGCATGATTAATGTAGATTCTGGAAGATGGAAGTTCGTGATCAGACAATCCAGTACTTTGAATTTATAGCCCGGATAGATGAATATCTGTGTCCATCCACTCTTCGCTTCCAGATGTCCATTCTCATCTGCTGCCGATTCTACCGTTCTGCAGCTTGTCGTTCCGACGCAGATAACACGGTGTCCCGTCTCTTTTGCACGATTGATCTTCTCAGCCGCTTCTTCATCGATCATGAAGAATTCCGAATGCATATGATGCTCGGTAATCTCATCCACTTTTACCGGACGGAATGTTCCAAGCCCCACATGAAGTGTAACTCTCGCAATATCCACACCTTTTGCCTTAATCTCTTCCAGAAGTTCCGGTGTAAAATGCAGTCCTGCCGTCGGTGCTGCTGCCGAACCTGTGTGAGTTGCATATACCGTCTGGTAACGGTTCTTATCCTCCAGCTGGTGTGTGATATATGGAGGCAGCGGCATCTGGCCAAGCTGGTCTAAGATTTCTTCAAAAATTCCATCGAAATCGAATTTGATCAGACGGTTTCCTTCTTCTACCACATCAATGACTTCTCCCATCAGAAGGCCATCACCGAAACTAATCTTTGCTCCGACTTTTGCTTTCTTACCTGGTTTTACCAGCGTCTCCCATACGTTGTTTTCTTTTCTCTTCAATAATAATACTTCGATTTTGGCATTGGTCTCTACTTTGGAACCAATCAGTCTTGCCGGAATAACCTTTGTATCATTGATTACCAGACAGTCTCCCTCATGCAGATACTCTGTGATTTCTTTAAATACATGATGGGAAAAAGCCCCGGTCTCCTTGTCAAGGACAAGAAGTCTGGAGCTCGAACGATCCTCAAGCGGATCCTGTGCAATCAGTTCTTCCGGCAATTCATAATAAAAATCCTGACGTTTCATAATTATGAATTCCTTTCCCTTTTATTCTTTACGTATCTTTTTCTGATATGTTTTCATTTACAGTTGCATTTGAAGCTATTTCTTTTTCTGATTTATTTTCTACCAGACGATAGCCATTATACACTGGTTTTCCCAGTTTCTCAACTACAGAACTCTGTGTATTTTCTGTTTTTTTCAATTCCCGTATCCCAGACTCTTTCATTTGGACATTTTCCTGCGTTTTTGACAGCTCACCCTCTGATGTCTGCGGTTTCTGCTCTTCTACATTTGGCTTTTCACATTCTGGTACAACTGTTCCCGGTTGCGCCATCCATGCTTTTATCTTCTTCTGATAGACCACTCTGGTATCACAAAGCAGGTCATGAAATCCACGTTTTTCCGAATCAATTCCTGCAACAATATAACCGATATTCACCGGAAGGCTACATAAGAATCTTCCAACCGTCTCGCGGTACACCACATTGAACAGTGTCAGCTTCTCTTCCGGATTTTTTGAAACTACCCGGAGATTCATCGCTTTCTTTCCAAGTGTCGTTCCTGTCAGATAGGTAAATGCAATAAAATATAACACTTTCAGAGCATACAGTATGATATCTTTCAACGAATAATGAAACAGGATATCCGTTCCCGTTATCGCACCACCGCCAGCCAGTGAGATACCTGCAAATATCAGCCGCACGATCAGGAGGCCTGCAAATACTACCACACTGTCGATCATATAAGCCGCCATCCGCACCCAGAACCCTGCATACTCCAGATTCCCACTGGCACAGCAACTGTTCTGTCTGGCTAACTTCTCCTGATTATCGTAACTGTTCTGCATAGTACATCGGCACCCCGCTTTCTACACTTTTGGCGGTTTCCGTCAGAACCTGCGCTTCTGACTTCGGAACTAATGATTCTGCTTTGGAAAACAGCGACTGCAAAAGTCCTTCATCTGATTCCATCTCATAAAATGTAGATGTTCCAAGTTTTTTGCTCATTGCATCTTTCATATCCGGATACAGACTGATCTCATCGATCAGACCGTTGTTCTTCGCCTGCTTTGCAGTATAAGTTCTTCCGTCTGCCAGTTTCTTTACATCCTCCACTGACATATCACGGCCGTCTGCCACGATATTCACGAATTTCTCATAAGCTTCATTGATCTGATCCTGATAAATAGCAATCTGCTCGTCCGTAAATTTGCTGCTGTCCTTATTCTTTCCGCTCGTGATACTTACATAACGGATTCCAAGCTTTTTATACAGCCCGGACATATCATATCCTGACATGATCACACCGATGGAACCGGTCGTTGTATTCGAATTTGCATAGATTTTATCCGATGCCATAGACACCATATATCCACCGGATGCCGCATAATGTGCCATATAATCCCAGATCGGACGTTTTGTTGTCTCTTTATATTCTTTCAGTTTCTGATACAGTTCTTCGGATTCATAGACAGTTCCTCCCGGAGAATCTACATACAGAAGAATTCCTTTATTGTTAGAATCATCCATCAATTCATCGATATAATTCATCGTTGAATCATGCTGATATCCACTGGATGCCTCCAGTGTACTGCTTCCACTCTGTTCCTGGATCGTACCTTCTACTCTTACGATTGCAATATAATCTTCAGACGGTGGATTAAACTGATACGAACCTCCGAGATTAATTATATCATCTGCACTGTTCTGAAGCAGATTTTTTGAAATTGTATTGGTAAATACGCTGGCAGCACTGACTCCAACGAACAGTGCTGCCGCTACTACCAGACCTATGATCTGTTTTTTCTTCATACGTAATCCTCTTGCTCTTTTTACCGAGCTTTTATCTGATATGAATGAATGTTTTTTTATTTACGGAGTTCGATTCCCATACCCTCGAGTGCCTTTAAGATACGGTCCATAGCTGCAGATACATCTGCATCTTCCAGAGTCTTATCCTTTGCACGGAATACGATAGAATATGCAACAGATTTGAATCCTGTTTTAATCTGAGCACCTTCGTAAATATCGAACAGTGAATAGCTTTCCAGATATTCACCGCCCTTGCTTTCGATCACATCTTCAATCTGTCCTACCAGAATCTCTTTTGGCATTACCATACTGATGTCACGTGTCACTGCAGGGAATTTTGCAATTCCTGTATATTTACGATCAAATGTTGCTCTTGCTACGATCTCTGGCATATCGATTACTGCAATGTAGGCTCTTGTTCCGATTCCATAGTTATCTGCAACTTCCGGATGTACTTCTCCAAGATATCCGACTACTACACCATCATAAATGATGTTTGCCTGACGTCCCGGGTGAAGGAATGATTTTCCTGCATTCGGATCGTATTTTTCTTTCTTATGAAGTCCTACTTTATCGAAGAACTCTTCTACGACACCCTTCATAGTGAAGAAATCGCCTTCTCCATACATACCGAGTGTAAACTGTACTCTTTCATCCGGCAGTTCTGTAAGTGGAAGTGCCTTTGGGAGATAAATGTTAGCCAGTTCGTATAATTTTACGTCTTTATTTCTTCTGTTATAGTTTGTTGCAAGTGATGTCAGCATACCATTCAAAGAAGATGTACGCATGATACTATAATCTTCTCCCAGTGGGTTCATGATCGGAATAGCCTTACGAAGATCAGAATCTTCCGGAATTAGAAGCTTGTCAAATACCTTCGGGCTTTCGAATGAATATGTCATTCCCTGGCTGAATCCGCAGAACTCAGCGATATCACGTGCAACCTGCTCTACTCTTAACTTGAATGATAATTTTCCTGTTGTAGCTTCTCCACTTGGAAGTGTGGTCGGAATGTTATCATATCCGTAGAATCTTGCAACCTCTTCCGCAAGGTCGGCGATGCGGAATAAGTCATGACGGAAAGTAGGTGCGATGACTTCGCTTGTCTCTTCATCGAATTCCAGATCGATCTTCTTGAAGTATCCGATCATTTCTTCTTTAGAAATGTCTGTTCCAAGCAGCTTGTTAATCTTTTCCGCATCAAATGGTACTCTTACAGGCTCTTTCTTCTTGCTGTATACATCAACCATTCCTCCGACAACTTCACCGGCTCCCATCTCTTCGATCAGCTGGCATGCACGGTCAATGGCTGCCTCTGCATTATTTGGATCCAGACCCTTCTCAAATTTACCGGATGCATCGGTACGAAGTCCGATCTTCTTGCTTGATTTACGGATGTTGGTTCCATCAAAGCAAGCTGCTTCGAATAACATTGTCTGAACATCGTCTGTGATCATAGAGTTTTCTCCACCCATGATACCTGCGATACCGATGGATTTCTTACCGTCACAGATCATCAGTACAGATTCATCCATCTCTCTTTCCTGTCCGTCAAGAGTTGTGAATTTCTCACCTTTTTCTGCAGTACGCACTACAATTTCTTTTCCTTCGATCGTATCAAGGTCATATGCATGCATTGGCTGTCCGTATTCTTCCATTACATAGTTTGTAATATCAACCAGGTTGTTGATCGGACGGATTCCTACAGAAGCCAGACGTCTCTGCATCCATTTTGGAGATGGTCCGATCTTAATGTTCTTTACGATTCTTGCACAATATCTTGGGCAAAGTTCCGGATTCTTAACGGTTACTTTGATATAATCTGCTGCATTCTCATCATTTCCTGTTGGTGTGACAACAGGTGGATAGAACGCTTTATTAAATGTAGCTGCTGCCTCTCTTGCAATACCTACAACACTGAAGCAATCTACACGGTTAGATGTGATCTCATATTCTACAACGACATCATCGAGGCCAAGTGATTTGATCGCACTCTCGCCTACAACGGCATCATCGTCGAAGATATAGATTCCGTATTCCGGAGCCTCCGGATACATCTCTCTGTTTGAACCGAGTTCTTCGATGGAACACATCATACCATCGCTTTCTACGCCGCGGAGCTTTCCTTTTTTAATCTTGATCCCGCCTTCTACGCGCTGTCCAGGTTCATGTCCGCCAGCCACACGTCCGCCTGCTAATACAACCGGTACCTTGTCTCCTTCTTTCACATTCGGAGCACCTGTTACGATCTGAATCGTCTCTGTTCCGATATTTACCTGACAGATGATCAGCTTATCTGCGTCCGGATGTTTCTCAATCTTGTCGATCTGTCCGATCACGATCTTATCAAGATCCGCATCTAATTTTTCAAAACCTTCGACTTTTGTACCAGACAAAGTCATTGCATCTGTATATTCCTGAGCTGTTACATCAAGATCCGGAACATACGCTTTTATCCATGATAATGAAGTATTCATTTATAAATCTCCTTTTCGTATTATTACTTGTGCTCGCTAGAACTGTTTTAAGAATCTGATATCATTTTCGTATAACAGTCTCATATCATCGATCTCGTACTTCAGAAGTGCGATACGTTCCAGTCCTACACCGAATGCGAATCCTGTATATTCTTCCGGATCAATTCCGCACATTTCCAGTACGTGTGGATGTACCATACCACATCCGAGGATCTCGATCCATCCGGATCCTTTACAGAAACGGCATCCTTTTCCACCGCATTTGAAGCAGCTTACATCCATCTCGGCACTTGGCTCTGTGAATGGGAAATGATGTGGTCTGAATTTTGTCTTTGTGTCTTCTCCGAATAATTCTTTTGCAAATACTTCCAGTGTTCCCTTTAAGTCAGCAAATGAAATATTCTTGTCGATGATCAGTCCTTCGATCTGATGGAAAGAAGGTGAATGTGTTGCATCTACTTCGTCTGAACGGAATACACGTCCCGGTGACAGGATACAGATTGGAAGCTTGCCCTGCTCCATAATACGTGCCTGTACAGGAGATGTCTGTGTCCTGAGCACGATGTCTTTATTAATATAGAATGTGTCCTGCTCATCCTTTGCCGGATGTCCGTCCGGGATGTTCAGTTTACGGAAGTTGTACTCATCATACTCGATCTCAGGTCCTTCTACGACTTCGTATCCCATACCTGTAAATACACGCTCTACTTCTTCCAGTGCAATTGTATTCGGATGACGGTGTCCGACACAATTTTTCTTAGCCGGAAGTGTAACATCGATCACTTCTTTTTTCAGCTTTTCTGCACGGATTGCCTTTTCCATCTTTTCTTTATTTTCTTCCAGAACAGCTTCAATTGCCGCCCTTGTCTCGTTTACCATCTGTCCGACCTTCGGTCTGTCCTCCGGTGCAACGTCTTTCATACCTTTTAATACAGCGGTAAGTTCTCCCTTTTTACCAAGGAACTTTACACGCACATCATTCAGTTTTTCCGGCATATCGGCAGCTTCAATTGCCTTCAATGCTTCATCTTTGATGTTCTGCAGTCTTTCTTTCATCATTTTCTTCCTTTCTCCGCATATCTTTATATCAGCGTATGCTTTTTGGTATTAAAAAAGCCCCGCCCCAAAAGGGACGAGACATATAACCCGTGGTACCACCCTGATTCCCGTAAAAACTTTTACGGACACTCATTATTGCGTAACGTGCATCATACGGCGTTCTCTACTGTTATTTCAAGAACACAGCTCACGCGGGAAATTCATTTACCATCTGAACCCAAGGGAACTTTCAGCCTGTTGATTCCCTCTCTCTATCGGAAAATGGCTCACTACTTACACGGTCATTGCCTTTATCTCATAATACCTAATTATTGTATCATATGGCTCAGAGTTGTCAAGTCAGAAATTCTACCCCTGCTCCATATCCCGCAAAATCATATTTACTTCTCCACCCAGCAGTAAGATATACATACAAAAATACAGCCACAACATGATCAATACAATCGTTGTCAGACTCCCATACATTGATGAAAATCCTTTAAAAATATCCAGATAGACCGAGAAAATCCAGGATACGATCATCCATCCGACTGCTGAAAATGCAGCTCCCATCAGCTGGATCCTCAACTGTACAATGTGGTTCGGCAGGAATTTATAGATCATCATCGTAAATACAAACAGTAATACCGGCGTGATGATTCCGCGAATCCGCATGATCTGATCCACCAAGCGTTCCATCACCGGATAGTGTTCCGTTACAAACAGATTCAACGTATTACCGAACACCGATAATACCAGTAGAAAAATGATCACAATTATAAATGCCACTGTATAAAAGGTTGCACGTATTCGCAAAATAATATAATTACGTGTCTCTTTACAGTCATAGACACAGTTCAAACCTGTCGTCAGTGCCAGCACCCCTTTCCCGGCTGACCAGAGTGCAACAATAATAGTCAGCGAGATGATTCCGCCGGACTGATTATAAACCTGATTAACGATCGATGTGATCAGACTGTCTACGGATTTTGGAAACACCTGAAGAACCGCTGTCATAACATCTGCCTTCGTAACCGGTGTATACTGTACCAATGTGATCAGCAGTAAAATGATCGGAATCATACTGAGCATAAAGAAATACGCTGCCTGTGCAGCATAGGCACCTACATGATCTTTTCCGACCTGTCCGGTTATTTCCATTACTTTATCATATAGAAACTTAACTTTTTTCATTCTTATCTCCCAAAATATTCGTCTCTATATTCTACCCGATTTTCATTTATTTGTCTATTAGAAATGATTCTGTTTCTTGTTATGTTTTTTCAAATACTTTTTCATTGATTATACTTATCATTCAATTGTCGTTCCGGGATAGAACATTTGCAGTATTTGCTGATAATTCTTTCCTTTTTTTGCCATTTCATTTGCTCCGTTCTGACTCATGCCGATGCCGTGTCCGTATCCACCGCCCTTAATCTTGAAGATATTTCCATCCTTTTCTACTTTAAAAAAAGCACTCGGAAGAAGTCTGCTTCCCTTTACAGCTGTCCCGTCCTGTTTCTTTATCTCATATCCGCTTCCCCCCAATGCTCTGCGGATCTTATTTTCCGTATCAACAACAACTGTTCCCCGGTCTCCTGATACTTTTATCTGTAACGCTGCACCGCCCGGTCCGCTTTTCGTCACCTCCAATGACTGCACAGTTCCAATATCTTTTTTTGTATTCTCTGCAATCATTCCGGACAATGTATTCTGATCTATATCTGCTTCCCACCGGTACCATGGAAGATTTCTCTCATAATCACCTGTCTGATCTTTCACTTCTACAGACTGAAGATATGCATTTTCTGCCTTCTCTTTCGTTCCCCACGCAGCCATCGTTGTTGTCTTTCCGCAGGATGTCGAATAGTAATAGGCGGTTATAATATTTCCATTATATTTCAATACTTTTCCTGCCGTCTCCTGTACAGCCTCTGTTGCAGCTTGTTGCGATGCCGAATTATTATACACCTGGTAATCCGTACTGTCATTCACATGAGCCTGATATTCCGGATATGCATAATCCATAATCTGCCGGTATGCATAACTTCTTGCGCATATCGCCTGGGCCTTCAATGCTTCCTTCTGATATGATGCGGGCATCTCACTCGGAACCACTTTACACAGATAATTCTCCAGCGGAAGTTCATTTACCATCACAACCCCTTCTGATGTAGCATACAGATCCAACGCACCTGCATAAGACGGATTCCCATAGCCCCGCCTGATACTGCGAACTGTTATCTCTCCGCCATCAATTGCCTGTATACGGATCTTTCCGTTTTGAAATCCCGTATCTTCTTTTGTGATCTTAATTTTTTCATTTCCTGCAGTTTCTTCCAGGCCATCCTTCTTTTCAATTCTTAAGCCTCCCGCTGCACTGATTTCTACCTCTCTATGTACGATCTGCTGATATCCATCTGTCATGATCAATACCCGGATATTTCTCTGAGGATCCGCATCTTTTTCCGGGGTCTTGTCTTTACTTTCACTTTCTTCCTCTCTGTCTTTCGATGATACTGTTTTCCACAATTCTTCCCACCGGCTCTGAATCGATATTCCCGGATAGGACTCCTTCTTTCCGGCTGCATTTTTTTCTAACCCGGCTTTCAGCCCTGTAATCAGACACAGCAGCAATAAAATCCATGCAATGTAGATGCTATAATGCCTGTTGTTCCGTTTCCGCACTTTATTTTCCTTTCTTTGACTGTCTTTCTCAGATCCGCTTACCTGAACCTGATGGCGATTTCAAAAAAAGACAGCCGTTAAAACGACTGTCTTTTATCTTTTGTATATTCCCCAAAATGCCGGTTCCTGTATTCTGACTCCTAGCACCCGCTAGGTGGGTATCCGCATCTGCTTTTCTGCCTTCCACTGCAAAATCGATGGCCTGACATATTACAGAGATGTAAGACTCCCGTTTAAAGTATTGTAGGTTCAAAACTACAAGAGTATCGAACATTTCAGGTTTCCACTGCACTTATTATAACCCATTTACATGGATTTTACAACCCTTTACAATTCTCTGATTTTAATCAGATAGATAAGTGTCTCTTATAACTGTGGTCCTGCTGAAACTAAAGCTTTACCAGCTTCATTTCCTTCATATTTAGCAAAGTTCTTGATAAATCTTGCAGCAAGATCTTTTGCTTTTTCATCCCACTCAGCTGCATCGGCATATGTGTCACGAGGATCAAGGATTCCTGTGTCAACACCGGTAAGTTCTGTAGGTACTTCGAAGTTGAAGTATGGAATTGTCTTTGTTGGAGCATTCTTGATGTCTCCATTCAGGATGGCATCAATGATTCCACGTGTATCCTTGATAGAGATACGTTTTCCTGTTCCGTTCCATCCTGTGTTAACCAGGTATGCTTTTGCACCGCTCTTCTCCATCTTCTTAACAAGTTCCTCTGCATATTTTGTAGGATGCAGTTCCAGGAATGCCTGTCCGAAGCAAGCTGAGAATGTAGGTGTAGGCTCTGTGATTCCACGCTCTGTACCTGCAAGTTTTGCTGTAAATCCTGACAGGAAGTAGTACTGTGTCTGCTCTGGTGTCAGTACAGATACCGGTGGAAGTACTCCGAATGCATCAGCTGACAGGAAGATTACATTTTTAGCAGCAGGTGCTGAAGATACAGGACGCACGATATTTTCAATATGATTGATCGGGTAAGATACACGTGTATTCTCTGTTACACTCTTATCTGCGAAATCAATCTTTCCATTTTCATCAAGTGATACATTCTCAAGAAGTGCGTTACGCTTGATTGCATTGTAGATATCCGGCTCAGACTCTTTGTCAAGGTTAATAACCTTAGCATAGCATCCGCCTTCAAAGTTAAATACTCCGTTGTCATCCCATCCGTGCTCGTCATCACCGATCAGAAGACGCTTAGGATCTGTAGAAAGTGTTGTCTTTCCTGTTCCTGAAAGTCCGAAGAAGATTGCTGTATTCTCTCCGTTCAGATCTGTATTGGCTGAGCAGTGCATAGAAGCCATTCCCTTAAGCGGAAGGAAGTAGTTCATCATAGAGAACATACCTTTCTTCATCTCTCCGCCGTACCATGTATTCACGATAACCTGCTCTTTGCTTGTGATGTTGAACATTACTGCTGTCTCTGAGTTCAGTCCTAATTCTTTGTAATTTTCAACTTTTGCTTTAGAAGCATTGTATACTACGAAGTCTGGCTCAAAATTCTCAAGTTCTTCTTCTGAAGGTTTGATGAACATATTTGTTACAAAATGAGCCTGCCAAGCAACTTCAACGATGAAACGGATTGCCATACGTGTATCTTTGTTTGCTCCGCAGAATGCATCTACAACATAAAGTTTTTTGTTAGAAAGTTCTTTGATTGCAATATCTTTTACTGCGTTCCAAGCTTCCTGTGTTGCAGGATGGTTATCATTCTTATATTCATCAGATGTCCACCATACAGTATCTTTTGAATTCTCATCAACTACGATGAACTTATCTTTAGGAGAACGTCCAGTATAGATACCTGTCATTACATTGACTGCACCAAGTTCACTTTCCTGTCCTTTTTCAAAACCTTCCAGTTCCGGTTTTGTCTCTTCCTCAAATAATAATTCATAAGAAGGATTGTGCACGATTTCCGTCGTTCCTGAAATGCCATACTTACTTAAATCGATTTTAGCCATCTTCATTTAACCTCTTTTCTTTTATTTACTGCTGTATATTTATAAATTCTAGTTTTTCATACTCTTCCACAACAGCATTTGCCTTATTATTGCATTTTTCCGCGCAAAAGTCAACACTTTAACAATCTTTTCAAAGCACTATTTTGCAACTTCTATATCTCAATCCGTTATTTTTTCTGCTTTTATTCTTTTATATAGTTTAAAAATGCAAGATTTTTATAGAAACCTTGCATTTAGTAATTTTTATCGATTATGAATTTTATTTATTTTTAATATAAAGTTTTATACTTCTAAAATATTCTTTACTGTGTCTTTCATTTTATCTGCATCACATTCCAGATCATGCAGGATATTAGCATTCAGAATATCTTTGATTGCCTGTGGCATCTCACGTCCGGATGTTTCTTCCAAAACACTCAGAAGGCTGAATTCATCCTGATCAGCATACTTCGGATCGATTGCGCTCATCACACTCTTCACGAATTTGTACGGACTTGCAGTCGATGCGATCACACATTTCTTATCGTCGCCACTGTTCTTCTGATAACAGCCGCATACATACGACGCTACACTTGTATGCGTGTCCATAACATATCCTGTCTTATTGTATACTTTTTTAATATTCTCTGCGCACTCTTCTTCTGTTGCGTACCCTGCTGCGAAATCAGCAAGACGCTCCTTCATATCTTCTGTGATCGTATATTTTCCGGCGGATTTTAATGCTTCCATCATATCCTTCGTCTTCTGATCATCATCCCCGCTGATTCTGTAGATCAGACGTTCCAGATTGCTGGAGATCAGAATATCCATGGATGGGGATGTAGTGAGGATAAACTCACGGTTTCTGTCATAATCTCCTGTCTGGAAGAAGTCAAACAATACCTTATTGTCATTTGAAGCACATACCAGCTTATCAATCGGTACTCCCATCTGTTTTGCATAATATGCAGCCAGGATATTTCCAAAGTTACCTGTCGGTACTACCACATTAATCTTTTCACCATCTTCAATCTCTTCATTTTCCAGAAGTTTTGCATATACATTGACGTAATATACCACCTGTGGAACCAGACGTCCGATATTGATAGAGTTGGCTGATGAAAACTGATAGCCTTTCTTTGCGAGTTCTTCCGCCAGTTCTGTATCTTCGAACATCGCTTTCACACCACTCTGTGCATTATCGAAATTGCCATGGATCGCTACTACGTTTACATTCTCTCCTCTCTGTGTCACCATCTGGAGTTCCTGTACCTTGCTGACACCATTCTTTGGATAGAATACGATGATCCTCGTTCCTTCCACATCCGCAAAGCCTGCAAGTGCGGCTTTTCCTGTATCTCCGGATGTTGCAGTCAGAATCACGATCTCATTTTTAACGTCGTTCTTCTTTGCCGAAGTTGTCATCAGATGCGGCAGGATTGATAATGCCATATCTTTGAATGCGATTGTTGCACCATGGAACAATTCCATGTAATAAGTATCATCTACTTTTACGAGCGGCGCAATTTCTTCTGTGTCAAATTTGCTGTCATATGCTTTATCAATACAGTTTTTCAGTTCCTCTTCTGTAAAATCTGTCAGGAACTGCTTCATTACGAGATATGCGATCTCCTGATATGTCTTTCCTTTCAGATCTGACATTGTTACATCCAGCTTTGGAAGTTCCGATGGTACAAAAAGTCCGCCATCCGGAGCAAGTCCTTTCAGAATTGCCTCTGATGCTGTTACTTTCAGATTAGAATTTCTTGTACTTTTGTAATATAAACCCATGCCAACGCTCTCCTTATTATGATTACTTTCTCTTACTGTTTGTATATTTTACCAGTCCGCCTGCTGCGATCAGTTTCTGCATGAACTCTGGAAACGGCTGTCCCTTGAATTCTGTTCCTTTTGTTCTGTCATAGATCTTACCGCTGTCAAAATCAATCTCTACTTCATCACCTGCTTCAATTGCTTTTGCAGCCTCCGGACACTCAATGATCGGAAGTCCGATGTTGATCGCATTGCGATAGAAAATTCTTGCAAATGTCTCTGCAATAACGCAACTGACACCTGCTGTCTTAAGACATAACGGTGCATGTTCCCTGGAAGAACCACATCCAAAGTTCTTGTTGGCAACAATGATATCTCCAGGCTGTACCTTATTGACGAATTCAGGATCGATATCTGCCATTGCATGGCTCGCAAGCTCCTGTGCATCATAAGAATTCAGATATCTTGCCGGGATGATTACGTCTGTATCTACGTTATCGCCGTATTTAAAAACATGTCCTAAAGCTTTCATTATTTGTCACCTACTTTCTCTGGATTTGCGATGTATCCTGCGATTGCACTTGCTGCTGCTACTTCCGGTGATGCCAGATAAATCAGAGAATCTACATGTCCCATTCTTCCTACAAAGTTACGGTTTGTTGTAGATACACATTTTTCTCCTGCTGCCATAACGCCCATATGTCCACCCATACAAGGTCCGCAGCTTGGTGTATTGACTGCACATCCTGCGTCTACGAAAATTTCCAGAAGACCTTCTCTGATACACTGTTTGTATATCTTCTGTGTAGCCGGAATGACCATAACACGTACATCCGGATGAACCGTATGTCCCTGAAGAATGGCAGCTGCTTTTCTCATATCTTCCATTCTTCCGTTTGTACAGGATCCGATCACAACCTGATCGATTTTGATCGGTTCCATTGCCTCGATCTCGTCAATTGTCTTCGCATTTCCCGGAAGATGTGGAAATGCAACGGTTGGACGGACTTCTGAAAGATCAATCTCTACAATACTTTCGTATTCCGCATCTTCGTCCGCTTCATATACATGATAGTCTTTCTTTGTATGTTCTTTTAAATATTCTTCTGTCTTCTCATCTACCGGGAAGATTCCGTTCTTGGCTCCGGCTTCGATCGCCATATTTGCCATTGTGAATCTGTCTGCCATAGAAAGATTCCTGATTCCGTCTCCGGTAAATTCCATAGATTTATAAAGTGCACCATCTACACCGATCTTGCCGATGATATGAATGATGATATCTTTACCGCTTACATATCTGCCCGGCTTCCCTGTCAGTACGAACTTGATCGCACTCGGAACTTTGAACCACAGTTCTCCCATTGCCATACCTGTTGCAATATCCGTCGTTCCGACACCTGTCGAAAATGCACCAAGTGCACCATATGTGCAAGTATGCGAATCTGCTCCGATGATACATTCACCTGCTGCAACCACTCCTGCTTCCGGAAGAATTGCATGTTCTACTCCTGATTTTCCCTGTTCAAAATACCAGCTGAGCCCCTGATCTTTGGCGAACTCACGGATTGCTTTTGAGTTCTCCGCAGACTTGATGTCTTTGTTCGGTGTAAAATGGTCCGGAACAAGAACTACTTTATCTTTATCAAATACTTTATCTGCCATCTGTCTGAAGATTGGTAATGCCATAGGACCTGTAATATCATTTGCCATGACTACATCTAATTTTGCTTCTATTAACTGACCGGCTGTCACGCTGTCGAGCCCAGCATGTGCTGCCAATATCTTCTGTGTCATCGTCATTCCCATAACGAATCTTTACCTCCTTGATTCTCATAATTTTATACTGTATTTTAGCACAGTAAAAAAGGGCATGCAAGAAATTATAAATTTTAATGCATAATTTTTCAAAAATACATCTTCTTTTTATTTCTGTTTTTTTATATTATGCAGGTATGGAATTTCAATCGGATCAATTGGTGTTGCCGGATTTTCAATCTTTCCTTTCAAGGTTCTTTTCCGTTTTTTCAGAAGTGCCCCGCCCTTATTATAGAACCAGAATGAATACGTCAGGATCTTATGCGCCGGTCCCATCTTGTCTTTGGCTGTCTTTCCGTACAACACGCCTCCGGCCTCGATTGCCGCTTTACTTCGTATCAGGGCGATCAGTTCCGTCTCACAGGTCACTCTTTCCGGAAGAATGGTATAGCCTGTCCCTATGCAGTCCGGTCTGTGTGCGTCACTTCCGCCGATTCCCGGCTTTTTGTATTTCTCTGCAAGCTTCCTTGCTCCTTCATTCGATTCTGCTGATTCACATGCATTAAACGCCTCAATGAAATCAAACCTTTTGATCAGTTCCGGTGATTTATAAAACCTTCCCGTATTAGTAAAACTCAGATACTTTTCCCCGCATGGATGTGCCGGTCCGAGGATTCCTCCGTGTCTGTGCACAAAGTCAATCAGAACCGACACCGGGAGTCCCTTTACTTCCAGAAGACGCATCTTTACACCTTCCGGCATAATACAAATGATATGTCCCGCATCCAGAGTATCATACTCGATTCCTTTCAACACAACAAAATCTTCATGTACCTTGCCTTTCATATGATATTTCCAATGACGATAACCATGATACGTATCGTGATCTGTGATCAGCATCCCGTCAAATCCTTTTTCCTTCAGGGTTGTGATGTATTCATCCAAGCTTACCCTGCTGTCTACTGAGCCTTCCCGCACATGGCAATGCATATCCAATTTCATAAGTAAGCCTCCTTAACTTAACTTTATTCTTAGCAACATTATAGCACATCCCATATAACAAAAATACCCGTTGCAGATCTTAATTTTCTGCAACGGGTATATATTTTTTGCTTTAGTCAATATCATCCGCATGAAGAACTACGACATCCGAATCGTCTGTCTCGAATATCTCGACATCATCTTCATCCAGGAATCCGCCTTCCGGCACATCCGTCATTTTGACATCTACATTTTCCTCATCATCTGTATCTTCCGGCTCCGGCTTATCATCGTCTATGTCAAATATCTCTGTCACCGTCTCTTCCGGTTCTCCCTGATCTCCCTGATCTCCGGCTTCCGTTTCTTCCTCCGGAGATTCTTCCACATCTCCATCATCGAGAAGCATTCTGGCCTTTTCTACTTCCGATTCCATCGAAACCTGTTCTTTGATCTTTTTCGAAAATATTTTTTCCCTCTTTCCGATCTTTCTCGACTGCATCATTGTCTGAACCGTGATGCCAATTACAGCGATCGCTGCACTCATTACATATCCGATCCAGCCAATCTTTGTCATCCCAAGAAGAAACGGAAGCGCCATTCCTGCTTCCACTCCTCCTACAATACCGGTTACAAAGATGACCAGAAATTCCGCAAAGATGACTGTCAGTATTGCGATGACCAGTGCAACCGCTGCGCAGATTCCAAGTACTATAACTGACCGCGCTTCCACAAGGGTAACAAATGTCCCCCATGATCCAAAGAAAGTCATAACAAATATTCCGAATTTTCGTAGTACTGCACACATGATACACAATACCACTCCGCACACGGCAATTGTCGCAACCATCTTTGTCGTATCAAGACCTGCCACTGTTCCGATCACTGCTCCGATCACTGCTCCGGTTCCAAGTCCCATCATCGCCGAAAGTACTCTTACAAGCTTCAGACCAAACAATGAAATAATTACACCCACTACAACAATCGCAATCAGCACACCCATTACTTCCGGTGTCTTCCCTGCAACAAATATACTCGTGGGCCCATCTGCCGAATTAAAAACTGATGTAAAGTTCTCCATATTCATACCCGTTTCTCCTTTGCCCCTTATTACGCTTTAAGAATAGAAAAGACTGTGCCTCCGAAGATTCACAGCCTTTGGTTCATTATATCCGCCTCTAGAATGCTACTGCTCCTGTCTCTGTTCCATTAATAACATAGTATACTGCAGATTCTTCTGGTTTTATGTATAAATCCATCGTCTTGATATCTCCGATTTTCTTTCCAGAAGATGTCCATGCCTTCTTTACTCTTGCGATCATATCTTTTTCTTCTACCTGTTTTCCAAAGTATTCTACAAACGCACTTACTTTGATTTCTTTTTTTGCTGTTGTTTTTCTCGCAGTTGTCTTCTTTGCTGTCGTCTTCTTTGTGGTCGTCTTCTTTGCCGCTGTCTTTGTCTCAGCTTCAGCTTTCTTGACAGATTCTGTCTTTACAGCTTTGTCTTCAACTTTTTTCTCGGCCTTCTTTGCTTCCGGCTTAGCTGTTTCTTCTTTTGTAGTCGGTTTTACTGGCTCGGTCTTTGGAGCTGCTGTTTTTACCGGCTCCTTCTCTATCTTCTTCGGCTCTGTTGCTGCCACTGCCTTTACTGTCTCTGCTTTCTTCGTTGTCTCTGCTTTTTCTGATGTCTTTGTCACTGGTGCAGTTACTTTTGCAGTTACATCCTTTGTGGTTGCTGTTGTTACTTTTTTTGTAGCCATTTCATTTCCTCCTAAATCTCTCTAAGCCTCATCACCTAGTTGTCAATATTATAACACATTCTTCCAAAAATGCAATTCTATGCCACAGACAGCATTCTACACTCCGGTCAGCTCCAGGATCAGACCTGCGATCACAGCAATCACATACAATACTGCTATAATTTTTATATTTTCCTTCTTATCCGGATTCACTTTGAACAATACTACAAGCCCGATACCGGCTCCCGTGCAAAGTCCCGCGATCACAGAGGAAAAAGAAATTGCCCCGCTCAGATACAGCTGTGTCAGAATCACGGACGCCGCACAATTTGGGATCAGGCCGATCAAAGCCGCAATTGCCGGCTGGAACACAGTATCTCCAAGCATCATAGCTGAAATCTTGTCAATTCCAAGTATGTCAATACACAGATTTAAAATAAACGTAAATACAAACAGATATAAAAAAATCTTTCCCGTATGGCGAAGTGCAGGTTTTACTATTCCAGCCGAATGATTGTGACATCCACAGTCATGACAGAGTTCTCCTTCATGATGCGGCACTGCAATTTCTTTTTTAAAGAAAATATCTACCAGATATCCTGCAATAATTGCTATGATCACTTTTGCTAGAAGCAGCACACCGATCTTTCCTGCATGTTCCGGATTTCCCATTATAATAAGTATTGCCTCATCCGATGTGGCCAGAAACACTGCGATCAATGTTCCAACCGTAATGATTCCGCCTGAATACAGATTTGCTGCCATAACCGAAAATCCACACTGAGGGACACATCCTACGATTGCTCCTACAACCGGTCCTGCCTTATCTACTTTCACCATGAGTTTTTTTGTAAAATCACTGGAATAATGCTCCAGTGCCTCTATCAGCAGAAATGCAAGAAACAGGAATGGAAGCATCTTCACACAATCGATTGCCGCATCCAGTAATACATCAATAAACATTTCCATATCTACCGTCTCTCCTTTATTTTTTTCATAACATTTTTATTCTAGATGTTATGGTCGTATTTTTCAAGCAAAATATGTAGTCTTACTTTGTATATTTTTCTCATTTATCCTGTAATTTTCAGTCTTTTTTCTGTATAATACATTATATATAGACTTTTTCACAGAAAGGATGTGGCCATATGAGTACTTTTGAACGATCCCTGTATATTTAACCGTAATATTTTTCATAATATGCCTAACATGCTTATGAAAATACTTCCGGATTGCAAAGAGTATGAGGATATTGTAAAAGTATGCCATACAGAAGGTATGCATCTGAAATTATATTCAGATATTCAGAATACAGAAACGGTACTTGGATTTGAATCATAATGTTTAAGGGCAATAAGAAATGAGCGGCATACGCCGCTCATTTCTTATTACATCTTTCATTTCATTGTCCGTTATCTTTTATAGATTCCTTCCAGCACATTAACCGTTCCTTCGATTCCAAGAAGGCTTGCATTCAGTAATATGTCATGAGAACTGATGCTTCCCCATTCCTGTCCTGTATGAGTTTCATAATAATATTTTCGTTCTCTGTCCATACGTTTGATGCGATCCAGAGCTTTCTTCTCAGAAACATCGTATCTTTCCGCTATACGTTTGATGCGGTCAGCTCGGTCAGCACAGATGAAAACGTTAATGCAGTTTGGATTGTCCTTCAGGATATAGTCTGCACATCTGCCCACGATCACACATGGCCCACGTTCTGCAAGTTTTTTGATGATCTCCGTCTGCAGTTCATACATCTGCTCAGATAACGGCTGCACATATTCTTCCGAATTAATATAGGAAGAATATCCCATCGGTGTGATCAGATAACTGGATACGAAACTGTTAAGAGAAGTCTCATCAATTGCCTTTGCCGTCTCTTCTCTGATATCCATCTTCTCTGCTGCCATTCTGACAAGATTGTTATCATAGAGTGGAATATCCAGTCTTGTTGCAAGAAGATTGCCAATCTCATGTCCGCCGCTTCCAAACTGTCTGCCTATTGTTATGATCTTATGTGTCGTCATAGGTATCCCTCCTTCGGATGAAAGTATCACGATTTCTTTGTCTATCATTATACATTGATTCGTCAGAAAATACCATATGTTTTTAATGATTAATCAGTTAATTCCTCGCATTTTTCTGTTGGATAGATTACTCCCTCTTTCATAACAAATGCACAGTCTAATAATGCATACGGATCTGTCATCAGGTCTCTTTTCCATGCTGCAATATCTGCATATTTTCCCGGTTCCAGTGTACCGATCTTATCTTCCAGCTGAAGTATCTCTGAATTAACCTTTGTTGCCGCATGTAAGGTACGGAAAGTGCCCATGCCGCTCTCCATCCACGCTTTAAATTCATATCCACTTTCATAATTCTGATGTGTTGCAACCATGTCCGTGCCGTATCCTAACTTACACTTGCAATTTTTGATCACTTCACGACCTTCCTGCAATGCGTCTTTATAATATTCCAGTTTAATTCTATATTCTTCCTGCTTGGTCTGTATCATAACCGGATCATAATGTACCGCTTCTTCGTACGGGCAGAATGTAGGAACAACATATACATCATTATCTATGATCATCTGTGCCGTTTCTTCATCCATAAGTGAACAATGTTCCATTCCGTCAATTCCGAATTTTATCAGTTTCTGCATATGATCTACACTATATACATGTGCTGTAACAGTCTTTCCCCATTCATGGGCAGTATCCATGATTGCTTTCAGCTCTTCATCATTCATCTGCTGTTGTGACGGATTATCATATGGCGTAAAGAAGCCTCCCGTTGCCATGATCTTAATAAAATCCGCACCATATTTTATCTCTTCTCTGACCGCATTTACAAAGAAATCTTTTCCGGCTCCGAGACTCAATCTCAGGTTCTGCACTATATTAGATAATTCCGGATTTCTTGCAAATCCCTGCGACAGATCACCATGGCTTCCTGCCGCACACAGAAATCTAGGTGCTGCCACAATTCTCGATCCTGTGATATACCCTTTTTCTATTGCTCTTTTTACATCCAGAACTCCAAAACCATTCGAAGTAATTCCTCCCGGATGTCTGACTGTTGTAAATCCTCTGGAAAGTGTTTTCTGTGCAGTTCTGATGATCGCGATCGTTTTTGCTTCTTCTGAAGTAGTATATACTTCTTCTCTTATTGTGTGCCAGTCTATATAATCCATATGCATATGCGCATCTATCATTCCCGGCGTAACGGTTGCATCCGAAAGATCCACCACTTCTGCTGTCTCCGGCTGTGGAATTTCTCTGCCAACAGCCTCTATCTTATTGTCTTTGACAAGTATCTTATATCCTTCTTTGAATTCCGCATCTATACCATTATAAAGTTTCCCACAAATAATATATGTATACTTACTCATACGCTGCTCCTTTCCATGAACACTATTTTACTTCTTTTTGTTTTTCTTTTTTATAATCCATCACATAGATGATTACCGATACTGCAATCGCAATCAGCATATAATATGCACTGTTTACTGCGGTAAAATAACAGAAAAACAGACAAATCGCCAATGGTACCAGAAAATACAAAAACTGTTTTTTCCCTTTCAGAACTGTCTGCGCAACCAGACCTCCGAACAATGCCGGTACAACATAATCAAATGCAGGCTTAATCACCGGAGATTCCAAAACCGGTGCAAGCGGAGTTGCAATCACAACACCTAACGCTACGATCACAACGGTTGTAATTACAGATGCTCCACATGCAATGATTGCCATTGTATGACATTCATCGGTATTCGGTTTAATTCCCAGTGAATTAATCGTTCCAATCGTTGCCGGCATTCTGAGATTTGTAACATTTCCGGTAATGTAGGACATATATAACGCTCCCGGTCCCATTACCGACATATATCCGATCGTTTCGGCCGGCCAATATGGTGCCATAAATAAAATCACTGCAACAAATCCAGGCCATAACGCTTTAAAATCCGGCCATATTCCATATACAAAACTAATTGCCACCGGAAATGCAGTCATCGCCACAAACAAAAGCAAGCTCGATGAAATTCCAAACCGGTGTATCCACCTGTGATATCCATTATCTGTCATGTTTTCCACATCCTTTCTCTTTCATTAAAAGATGATACAGGCTGCCGCCATCGCAACCAGCATACTGATCGTCATCAGATAATCCGACAACCATTTGGCCTTCGGTCTTTTGTTATGTATCCACACTAGCAATGCACCAACGGCGAAACTGATACAGAACACAACGCCTTTTGTTGACATTGCACTAAATCCATAAGATACCGATACATATGCCATAACTCCGGCAAGACATCCTGCTCCAATTGAAAGTACTAATTTCATATCAATCTTTTCGGCCTTTTCATACAACATGGAAATCGGTTTGATTGCAAGGGATGACCATAATACACAGGCGCTTCCTCCAATCGTCATAACCCACGCTGCAGCTACCCATCCTACGGCACTGTATTCATTTAATTTCATTGTTTCTCCCACACACTCCAATGCTGTGGTCGCTGCATAGGTCTCGTAATATGCGGATCCTATGATTGACAATCTCAACCACGGAAGCGGAACGCCCAGCAAAGGCATAAGTGAAAGTAAAACTAACAATACCGGCAAAGTCGGCATAATGCTGATCGTGATTCCTGTTGTTAAGCCCTTTTTTATCTGTTCCGGCCGAAGTCCTAATTCCAAAGCGTGTTTCCAGGCTTTTTTCATAAATACCAGACATTGTAAAATTACTGCCAGTAACAAGGCTCCTACCCACAGATACATCCACACAGCGTTACATATCTCTGTATATACCATATTTCTCCTCCATTCTTTTAGAAACCGTGGTCTGTTGTTAGTTATAATATTAACAATTCTCCCTGTCATTGTCAATCAATTTATCTGACTTCTTTTCTATTTTACCTATACATTTCTTATTTATTGTATGTTTTTACATTTATTTTCTTTCTTTTCCCGTCTTTTATCCGCACTTGCAGATACATACCTCAGTCTGTTTTTTATAAAATACGGATTACTTTTCTCAAACAGCTTCTATTGCATCCTTGGGTATAAAAAAAGACTACAGCAAAATACATTGCTGTAATCTTTTTTCTTTTATTATTTAACCTACTCTCATAAATTCAATATACAGGTCAAAACTGCGGCTTCCGTAATATCCTAACGAAAATGAACCATTCTGGACACACCAGTCCATAATAATCCCTCTTTCCAGAACCAGCACATCATGCGCCAGCTCCTCTACAGATATATCTGTCCGGATTTCCCCTTTTTTCTGACCCTCGGATATGATCTTTTTGACAAGATTGATATAATACCTGTCCGGATTCAAAAAATTATCCTGACTTTTTTTTGCCAATTGTGACTGGTAAAGTGCAGCCAGAAGTTCTGCTGATACATTTCCTTCAATAAAATACGACACATATTGACTGAGCTGTTTCAACTTCATCAGGCTGTCCTGATTTTGGTCCATATTTTCATAAAATTTTTCATATTCCCGGTCGAAAACGGAGTACAAGGAATTCAACAAATCTTCTTTCGCCTTAAAATAATAATAAAATCCACCTTTTGAAGTTCCCACTTTCCGGATGATATCATTTACTGTCGTATTCTCATAACCATTTTCGTAAAACAGTTCCCATGCTGTATCAATAATTTTCTGTCTTAGCTCTGCACCTTTTTTTATTCCCGCCATCTCATTCCTCACATTTCACTTTATACTTTATCGTATACAATCTTTCTGAAAAATGCAAGAAATATTTACACTGCCTGTCGTCTTTCCTCTACCAGAAATCCTTTTTCCCTCAGTTCCTGCTCGATCAGATCCAGCGTCTCTTCGCTGTCGGCACTGACCTTATGATAATGATAATTAGATGTGATATTCTTAAGCGGACTTGACTTTCCGCTCCGGATATCTTCCATAAATGCGCCAACCTTTCTTCTGGAATTTAAGACCAGTTCCGCTTCCATTTTTCCATAGACTCTGTGATGGATCATTACATTATCCACACATCCTCCCAGATCAACGATCGTATTCAGTTCTTCTTCCAGTTGTTCATCCGTATGCTGGACTTTAAATATCCGGCACACTATCTTCGGCTGATTCAATATATAGCCGCGGTTTGTAGATATGATCTCATATCCTGCTGCCCGGATCAGTGCAATATCCTGCACGATCACCTGACGGCTGACATTATAAAAGGAAGCAAGCTTTGTTCCGGATACCGGGGCTTTACTTTCCTGAATCTGTCTGATTATCTGCTCTCTTCTTTCAGATCCATGCATTTCCTGTTGCCACCTCCCATGTTCTTTTTCTAAATGATCTGCCTGTCCATGTATTTTCTCTATACACAGTAACTACATTATAATACCGCATGAAGATGCTTTAAGGAAATGTCTAAAATTGGAGCAGAGTGTGTCAATGCCCCGCTGGAAATATAATCTACACCAAGCGCAGTCAGTCTGCTGATATTCTCTTTCGTTACATTGCCGGAACACTCTGTCTCCGCACGTCCATCGATGATGCGGATTGCCTCCTGCATCTCCTCTGTGGACATATTATCGAGCATGATAATATCTGCCCCCGCTTCTACCGCTTCTTTTACCATATCCAGATTCTCCACTTCTACTTCAATCTTGCGTACAAATGGTGCATATTCTTTAGCCATCTGAATAGCCTTTGCTACACTTCCCGCTGCTCCGATATGATTATCCTTTAACAGAACACCGTCAGACAGATTATAACGGTGATTATATCCGCCGCCTGCTCTGACTGCATATTTTTCAAAAATTCTCATATTCGGAGTTGTCTTTCTGGTATCTAAAAGTTTTGTCTTGCTCTCTCCCAGAAGCGAAACCACCGAACGTGTATAACTTGCAATCCCGCTCATTCTCTGCAGATAATTCAGTGCAACCCGCTCTCCGGAAAGAAGGACACGGATATCTCCGGTTACTTTTCCCATTAACTGCCCGTTCTTTACTTCATCACCGTCTTTGCAGAAAAATTCTACTTTCGTGTCTTTATCTAACAATTCGAAAACTCTCTGAAATACCTGTAACCCTGCGATCACTCCATCCTGCTTGCAGATCAGGTCTACTTCTCCTGTTACAGTTTCGTGCATGACCGCATTGGTGGTCACGTCCTCGCTTGAAATATCTTCTCTTAATGCCTCCATGATCAGATGATCTACCTGTAATGTCATTGTTATATTATTCATGCTGTGCTCCTTTACCCTGCTTTATATTTATCTCTTTCATATCCGTGCATTCACACTCTGCACTCATTATACCATCTTACACTGCTTTTCGTTCAGACAAATTTTTCTTAGTTTCTTCCTTTTTGATCTTTGTTGCTGCACGTTTTGCAAATACAAGACTTTCCAAAAGGGAATTACTTGCCAGGCGGTTCGCACCATGAACACCATTGCAGCTTGTCTCTCCAACTGCATACAAATGCTCCATAGACGTCCTGCTATCCGAATCAACCCAGATTCCACCCATGAAATAATGCTGTGCCGGTACGACCGGAATGTATTCCTTTGTTACATCATAGCCTTCTTCCAGACAGTGTTCATAAATGTTCGGGAAATGATTTAAAATAGTTTCTTTCGGTATATGTTCCATAGAAAGCCATACATAATCGGTTCCATCCTTTTTCATCTCTTCTCTAATTGCTTTTGTCACCACGTCCCTCGGCAGCAACTCATCTACAAAACGCTCTTTATTCTTATTATAAAGAACCGCACCTTCTCCACGTACAGACTCTGAGATCAGGAAACGTCTTCCCGGTTTCTTCGAATATAATGTCGTTGGATGAATCTGTACATAATCCAGATGTTCCAGACGAATATTGTGTTTCTTTGCTATTTCAATCGCATCTCCTGTCAGATGTGGAAAATTTGTCGAATGCTGGTATGTTCCACCGATTCCGCCGCTTGCAAGGATTGTATTCTCCGCATAGATTTCGTATGTTCCGTTTTCATTCTCTGCTTTGACTCCCACACATTTCCCATTTTCGATGATTACATCCGTCATCTCTGTATATTCATATATCTTTACATTCTCAAGCTTTTTCACCTGCGCAAGCAGTTTGCTAGTGATCTCTTTTCCTGTCACATCTTCATGGAACAGGATTCTCGGTCTGGAATGTGCACCTTCTCTTGTATAGGCAAATTTTCCGTCCTTCTTTTCAAATTCTACACCGTATTTCACAAGATCATTAATAATATCTCTGGAATTACGGATCATAATATCCACAGATTCTTTCCGATTCTCGTAATGTCCTGCCTTCATCGTGTCTTCGAAATAACTGTCATAGTCTTTTTCATCTCTTAATACACAGATTCCCCCTTGCGCAAGGAAAGAATCACTGCTTTCCAGATCTGATTTGGTAATTAGTATGATTTTCTGTTCTTCAGGTAAATTCAAGGCACTGAAAAGTCCGGCAACCCCACTTCCGACTATTACTACATCTGCATTCAGTTTCATAATACAACATCCTCTTTTCTATACTGCTTTCCGTTTACGGACAGTCCCTCCACATATATTCTTCTGACCGCTTAAACTTTTCACATTATACCACTGTTATTTACATGTGACAAGACAGTTGTTGTATTTATTCTTTACACATATACATCGGCTGTAATTTCATGCCATCTGCTTTTTCCTACTCTACATTCTTCAATGCTTCATCCATCGGAACCTTTCTGATCTTCCGATATTCAAGAAACGCTACCGCCACATAGGTAATAAATCCAACCAGGAACATTTCCACATATATTTTCGGATCGATCCACAGTGTGATCCAGCCTGTCATACTTGACATCATCATTGCACGGAAGATCACATTCATCACTGCCTTTTCAATCGGAAGACTTATAAGCAGTTCTATGATAACCACAAGCATTGTCGACATAATATACAGCCTGCTGATCTCTCCGTTCGTATATCCAAGTATCTTTGTCATAGAGATAGACTGTGCATTTTTCTCGATAATGATCTTTGACAACAGATAGATGACGATCATATAGATCATGACTGCAAATCCATTGACCAGTCCCATCATATTTCCCATAGATACGTCCAGCTGTCTCGAAACCTTCGTCAATGCCTCCAGATCAATCACGGTGCCGATGTATTTCTCATCAATATCCCTGATCTTTGTATTTGAAAAATACCCTGCATAATAATCATTTCCAAGATCAAATGTCCTGTTCAGCTTATCACGACTCATAAATACACTGACAGCTCCGCTGTAATTATAGATTCCGTCTACTTTAAATGTATAACGTTTCCGCTCGTATTTTTCTTTTAACGTAATCTTATCTCCCGGTTCCACCTGATATTTGTCTGCATATGCAGCTGATACATAGACTCCTTTCCCCAGATCTGCCTTGATATATCTGCTGTCTGATTCTACTCCGTACAGCATCACTTCTTCACTCTTCGCCTGTCCGGGAATCGTATTTAATGTATATGCGCTGAATTTTTCTGCCGTTTTATTCTCTGTCTTTGTCCCGTTGGAATACTGCATGAGTGCCAGTAAACTTTCCAGTTTACTTCCGCTCATTGCCTCTGTCGGAACCTCAAGTATATACTGGTATTTTGCCAGCATATTTTCCTGAATTTCTTCCTGATAATGCTCCAGTACGGATGGCAGCAACAATCCGAAGAATAATAACAGATTGGCAAATAAGATTCCTACAAACAGCACCATATAATTACTGATATTCTGGAAAATAACTCTCAGCCGGAATCTTCGGAAAATTCCAAGCTTTGTGCTCAAATATACGGCTCTCTTCTGTTTTCGGGAAGAAAGATCTCTTCTTATAAACTTAAGTGGTGACAGCCTTAATTTGTAATATAAAATACCATAGTTAATGATCAGCATAATAACAACCGGCGCAACCGTTGTCATCCAGAATGCTTCCGCATTCCAGATCGTTACATATGTTGGAAGGCTGTAGCTTCCATAGTACATGCCGGCACATACCTGCTTTAATAACGTATATCCAAGAATATTTCCAACCAGCGCACCAATCAGCGTGATCACAACCGGAAGCGACATATAATGTATGATCAGTTCATGTCTTGTATACCCGGATGCACGAAGCGTACCGATAACTCCGGCTTCTTTTCTTATCGTATTACTGATCATAATTCCAAAGACAAATGCAAGAATTGCCATTACGATGTAAAGCAGCATAACCATCATCGCACGGTCACTTCCCATATCATCCCCGGTAAAACAGATTGACTGATTCTGAAATTGCGGCACAAAACTTTCCAATGTCACAATACCAGTCATATCTTCCATCAGATCTTCTGCTATTTTCTTTTCTTTCTTCTCTGTTGCCGGTTTTTTATCATAAATCCAGGCGTAATTATACTGTAGTTTTACCTGGTTTAATGCTTCAAACTCTTTGTCTGTAACGATCGCCACTCCAAACCTTACAGAGTCAAACATCGTATCATTATTATTCTGAAATAATGCACTGTAATCCGAAAGAGCCACAAGTCCCGTAATCTGAAATGTCTTCTTTCCACTCTTTATCTTATCTCCGATTTCCAGGCTGTTATTCTCTGCATACATACGGTCCACGGCAATCTCACCGGATTTCTCCGGCATCCTTCCTTTCATCAGACACACCTTATCTACATCTTTCCGGTTCTTAAAAAACCGCACAGTGCTTCCATTCGTCAACTTTTGTTCTATATAAAAATTCTCATATATTTTTACATCCGATTTTTCGATGTCTTCTTTCTGTGTTGTAGTCAGCTTCTTTTTCGTCCGGAAATACCCATCTTCTATATTATATTTTTGAAAGCTGTCATCGTATGCCCGGATCATACTTCCATCCGCCACCAGAAATCCGGATACAAATGCAATCGTGATCGCCATCATGATAAGGATAACTAAATACTTTCCAAATTCACTTTTAAGTTCCCGCGGTAATCTTTTTCTTAAAGGACTTTTCATTTGTAACGTCCCCCTTACCATTCCAGATCAATTGCCGGAATCTTCACTTCATTTCTGTAATTCTTCCGGATCATTCCATCTCTGAGCTTTACTACTCTGTCGGCCATGTCTTTGATCGCATCATTATGTGTAACCATAATAATCGTATTGCCATATCTCTGATTGACCGTCTCGATCAGTTTCAGAATTTCCTTTGATGTATGATAATCCAGCGCACCAGTCGGCTCATCACACAACAGAATATCCGGATTCTTGACGATCGCACGTCCGATTGCAGTTCTCTGCTGCTGTCCTCCTGATAACTGATTCGGCAGTTTTCTCTGATGTTCGTAAAGTCCCAGTGTATGTAATAATTCATCCACATCTAATGGATGCTCACTTAAATATGCCCCCACTTCAATGTTCTCCCGTACCGTCAGATTCGGTATCAGGTTATACATCTGGAATATGTATCCCAAATGCTTTCTTCTATACATAGAAAGCTTTTTCTCTGTCATATCTTCCAGACGTTCACCTTCGATTGTAATACTGCCCTCATCCGCACCATCAATTCCTCCGATGATATTTAGTAATGTTGATTTACCAGACCCCGACGGCCCCAGTAAGACACAGAATTCCCCTTTTTCTATATTCAGATCCAGCCCTTTCAACACATTTACACGGCTGTCTCCTGTTCCAAATGATTTTTTGATTCCTCTTATTTCCAGAAACATCGTTCTCCTCCATTAGTTATTTTTATATAACTAATGTTAGTTTAAACTTATTTATTTGTCAACGAAATCATTTTCGAAACTCTTTTACAGGACTTTTCAGAAAAACCGGGTACATACATATTAAGAAAGGATGGCGTCCTGCGTACACCATCCTTTGCATTCCCTTCTCCGGGATCCAGATTACTTTTATACATTTTATTATATCGAAACAATTGCCTTGAACTGATCGCAGTCGATCTTAATATCAAATTCTCCTCCCAGTGCTTTCGCATAGGTACTTACGATTGCAAGTCCCAGTCCGTTACCCTCACTGGTTCTTGCCTTGTCGCCTCTTGAAAACCGTTCGATGATATCTTCTTTTTCAAAATCCATCTCATATCCGGATGTATTCGTAATCTCTAATACCATTTTCTGATCTGTACCCGCTTCCTTTTTATATGTCTTTATAAATACCCTGGTTCCTTTCGCCGAATACTTCAGCGCATTTTCCACCAAATTCTGGCAGATCCGGTAAAAATATGAATTATCAGAATAAATTGCCGTATCTTCTTCCGTAAGCTGAGTTACAAATTTCAGCCCGCTTTCTTTTATCCGGTCATCCATATCTGCAAATATCTGTTCCATCAGACGGTTAAGCTCAAACGTTTCTTTGTGAAGTTCTACATTCCCACTGCTCGCTTTTGCAAGCGAAAACAGGCTGTTGATCATCTCACCAAGCTTTCCTGCTCTTGTCGATATTACGTCTACATAGTCCCTCACTACATCACTTAATTCTTCTTTTTTGATCAGTTCCAGATATCCGACGATGGAAGTCAGTGGTGTCTTCAGATCATGCGATACATTTGTGATCAAGTCTACTCTTAACTGGTCACTTCTCGATACCTTTTCCAGACTCTTCCGTTCAATCTCCAGTGCCTGTTCCAGACGCTTCTGAAAGAAGCTCTCCGTCTGCTCCATGATCTGATCCAGTTCATTTCTCCAGTATCTCTGGATCACTTCCCGGCAGCAGATATATTCTATAAACACCGTTGCTACCATCATATATCCGGCTGCATAATTCCATCCCCATCCGCTGCTGTAACTGATAAAGAAAAGATATGCCGCTGCTGCCGACAGTTCTACCGCCAGTATATTCCGGAATCTTTTTTCCGACTGTTTTTCTTTCGCCTTCCAGGTCTGATAATAGATACTGTCTTCTGCATCCTGCAGATAAGTCTCTGCAATCCCTTTCTGACTCCAGTTCCGATATCTCAGTTTCATATACCTGCGTACGAGCAGGCAGATTCCCGGCTGCACCAGGATATTGCCGATCAGGCAGATTCTCCATACGCCCCATGTACTGAAATAATATCTGTTCACTAATACCACAAAGAACAGGAAGCTTCCAATTATAAACAGCAACGATCCAAATACGCAATCATAATATTCTTTTATAAACTTTTTAATTGCTTTCACCATATTTTTCCATTTTGTATCCAATTCCCCACACCACCTTTACATATCTTGGCTTCTTCGCATCAATCTCCACTTTTTCCCTGATATGACGGATATGTACCATTACAGTATTCTCTACAGTATAATCTGCTGTTTCCTGCCATACATTCTCATAGATCTGCTCTGCCGGAAATACCTGCCCGGGATGCGCCATCAATAGCTCCAGGATCTTATACTCCGTTGCCGTCAGATGCACTTCTTCTCCTTCAACAAAGATCACTCTCTGTTTCTTATCAAGTACCAGTCCGCCATTCACAATCTGATCCGGATCTTTCTTTTTTTCCGCTTCCATGTTACTCCATACACGGTATCTGCGTAAATGTGCTTTCACTCTTGCAATCAATTCTGCCGGATTATATGGCTTTTCGATATAATCATCTGCCCCAAGCGTAAGTCCCGATACCTTATCACTTTCTTCTGTCTTGGCCGACAGGATGATCACCGGGATTCTGCTTTTCTCACGCAGTTTCATCAGCGCTGACAGACCATTGAGTCTTGGCATCATCACATCCAGAAGGATCAGGTCTACATTCTCCCGCTCCATGATATCCAGTGCTTCCATACCGTCATAAGCTTTCAAAGTCTCATAGCCTTCATATTTTAACAGTTCACTGATGGAATAGACGATTTCTTTATTATCATCTACTACTAATATTTTTTCTGCCTCCATTTCTTTCGTCTCTCCCCTCTTTTTCTTTACAGCCATACTATACCGCTCATGATTTAAATATTTCCCGATACAATTCTTAAAAATTTCTTATAATTCATCCTCACTGTGCAGGGACGAATAAAATGCAATTCCAAGTATCACCGCTCCTCCGACCAGTTCCCTGACTGTCGGGATCTCTCTTAAGAACAGAAGTGCAAATACGATGCCGTACACCGTCTCCATTCCTGAGATAATTCCCGCTGTCTGTGCTTTCACACCCTTTTGCGCCGTCACATATAAAGAATATGCAATTGCCGTACACAAAAAGCCAATCGTTACAACTCCTGCAAAATCCACCGGACGCCAGTCCGCTTTCACCAATCCCAGTGCCGGAAGCAGTGCAACAGCTGCTGTTCCCTGTTCATATAGACAGATTGTACGTCCTTTGTATCTGTTGGCAAAATACCGGTTCGACAATGTCATCACTGCATATGTAAAGCTCGCAATCATTCCCCAAATAATTCCGACCGTCACTTTATTCTCCACAGAAAACTCCGGAATTGTGATCAATACTCCCAGCAGAAGGATCAGTGCATTTAAAATATTCCTGCCACGAATCTTCTCATGAAATAATAACGGCTCTAAAAATGTCAGAAACAGCGGGAATGTAGAGAATGTAATCGTTCCAATTGCTACAGACGATGTCTGGATGGATTGAAAGAAGCTTGACCAGTGAATTGCCATTACCACACCTGTCATGATCATAAGACCATAATCTTTCTTTGAATCAAGCGTCAGCTTATCCTTGCAGACCAGAGATATTGCCAGCAAAAGCAGTGACGAACAGATAACTCTTCCCATTGCCACCTGTACTGCCGGTACCTGTACATACTGACCGATCACTCCTGAAAAGCTGAAGCACATAACTGCAATATGCAGCAGGATCACATTTTTTCTTGTATTTTTACTCAACGATTTCTCACTCATAATACCCTCCTGTTAATCTATTTGTTTCTTCTCTTATTTTGCTGCTTCCTTGTTTTTCATAATTACGAACTATGAGAAACACGCTTCGCGAGTTTCTCAAGTTATCGCGGCAGTCGCCAAGGTCTCGTGCAAGCACAGACTTTGGCTCGTTGCTCGCGTAAATAAAAAGGAAAGCCCTAGTTTACCGATTCTTCAGAAACTATGACTTTCCTCTGTGTTCTTAAGTATATAAGAAAACCCGCCCATGGCACGTTCTCCGTATTACTTAATATTATAGTGGACCTGGCGGGAGTTGAACCCGCGTCCGAAAGCCCATCCATTCGAGCATCTCCCATCACAGTCATTATATTAACATTCCCTCCATGCGGCACCTAATGACAGGTTCCTCACTTTAGTAGCTTCATAAGTTCTTCCATCTCCTCAAAGCTTTGGAAACGAAGTGCTCCGCCTGTTTGAAGCCGGTGACCCGGACAGCGGATGATCCGGGGCCGACTGCGGCCTAATTAGGCTGCGTACGCTAATTCTGTATTGTCTGCGTTTATATTTAAGTGGAACTTTTAACGTAGTGTCCCGCTACGGATGGCTTCTCCAACTTCCAGACCCCCGTCGAAACCAGTACAAGCCCTAAATCTAAATGCTTTCTTCTGGTCTGCAGACTGTCTTTACGTAAATTTAATTATAATCTCAAGTTGTTTTATTTGTCAAGCCTCTTATGTAATCTAAAAAACAAATATAAAAATCATCTAAAAAGAGACATACATGAAATTATATCATATACATCTCTTTTCGCTGCAAATCAGTATAATATCGTAAACTTTCTCCTTACTCTACATCCTTCAATGCTTCGTAATCTTCCTCACCGGTACGAACTTTCACAACTTTCTGTACATTATAAACAAAAATCTTTCCATCTCCGACATGACCGGTGTAAAGTGTTCTCTTCACAGTGTCGATTACTTTCTCTACCGATATACTTCCGACGATAACTTCTACCTTAACCTTTGGAAGTACCGTTACATCCATCTCAACTCCACGGTATTTCTCACCTGCACCTTTCTGAACTCCACATCCCATAACCTGGGTGACGGTCATACCTGTTACACCAAGATCATTAAGGGCTGTCTTCAGTTTCTCATATCTTGAAAGTTTTGCAATGATGACTACTTTATGTATACCTGTTGACGGATCTACAGGTGTGGTTACTTTGACAGATGCTGCTCGCTGTACATCTGACGCTTCATCATAATCATTTTCACCAAGCTCTGTATTTTCATTGACACTCATACTTCCTTCTGTGATATCCATCAAGCTGAATCCTGCATATGCAGATGCAAGACCATGCTCTTTTGAATCCAGACCAACAATTTCTTCTTCTTCTGATACCCTCAGTCCAACGGTTTTATCAATTATTTTGAATACAATTGTCATAGTCACAATTGTCCATGCCATAACACTTACAACACCAAGAAGCTGTAATCCAAGCTGATGGAACCCTCCACCGTAGAACAGACCTTTGAGTGTACATTCCGGTGCTGTCTTTGTTGCAAAAAGACCAACCGCGATTGTTCCCCAGATACCGTTTAAACAGTGAACTGCAACTGCACCGACAGGATCGTCCACATGAGCTACATTATCACAGAACCATACTCCAAATACTACCAGCAGTCCTGCTACAACACCGATAATAACGGATCCTGCTGCATCTACAACATCACAAGGTGCTGTAATTGCTACCAGACCTGCAAGCGAAGCATTCAGACACATAGAAACGTCTGGTTTTCCATACTTGACCCATGTAAAGATCATACATACAACCGTTGCTACTGCAGGTGCGATCGTTGTTGCCATAAAAATTGAAGCAAGCTGTGATCCGGTTGTTGCTGCCGCACCATTGAATCCATACCATCCAAACCAGAGAATGAAGCATCCAAGTGCACCGATTACAATATTATGTCCAGGAAACGCATGTACTTTTGTGACTTTTCCTTCTTTATTTCTTGTGAATTTACCAATTCTGGCACCTTCCATTGCAGCTCCGATAAAAGCAGTTGTACCGCCTACCATATGAATCGCACATGATCCGGCAAAATCATGGAAGCCTAGACTTGCAAGCCATCCGCCTCCCCAGATCCAGTGTGCTTCGATTGGATATACAATAGCTGAAATAACAGCTGAATAAATACAATAAGATAAGAATTTTGTTCGTTCTGCCATTGCTCCGGATACGATTGTTGCCGTTGTTGCACAGAACACTAAGTTAAATACAAAATGAGACCAGTCAAAATTTGCATAATCTGTAAAAATTCCAAGTGTCGGAGTTCCGATAAATCCACCAAGTGCATCTTCACCAAGTAAAATTCCAAATCCAAGCGGGATAAATACACAAGTTCCGATACAGAAATCCATCAGATTCTTCATAATAATATTTCCTGCATTCTTCGCTCTGGTAAATCCTGTCTCTACCATCGCAAATCCTGCCTGCATGAAAAACACCAATGCTGCACCTATCAGAAACCAGATTCCAAATACCTGTGTGCCTACAGCATCCTGTATGGCTGATAATACTTCTTTCGTCATAATAGTTCCTCCTTCATCTTGTCAAAAAGAAAAAGCGCCTCGAAATATTATTTTCGAAGCGCCCTTGCTTTATGTCCCGTAGTTTAACGCTCAGAACTTTCTTTGTCAAGGAATTTTCTGATATTTTTCTGTTGTTATATATAATTTCGTTCAATTATCACAACCAGATTTTATTTTTCTCATATTTTTTCCACAATTTCACAGTCCAAGGATTTCTCCAAGCACTTCAATGATAATCTCATTGGTACAGGACTTTACAAATCCCATCATATGTAAGGAAATCTCATCCTGTTTCTGACTCTCTGTCAGTTCCGGATTGCTGTTTGTCTCATTAATGAGCTGTACCAGATGCGGAGTCAGCTCCTCATAAGTCTCCATTGTAGTCTGTGTGACCAGATCTCTTAATTCTTCTTTCTTTGTCGGTACCATTTTGTCCTCTCCTGTCTGTATTCTATTTGAGTTTCATCTTGAAATCGCGTTCTGCTTCACGCTTCTGGTCTTTCTTTGCGATATCCTGACGTTTATCATATAATTTCTTACCTTTTGCCAGACCGATCTCTACTTTTACAAGACTTCCTTTAAAATAGACTTTCAAAGGCACGATCGCCATTCCTTTTTCTTTTGTCTTACCGATCAGTTTGTTGATCTCTGATTTATGAAGAAGTAATTTTCTGACTCTGAGCGGATCTTTATTGAAAATATTTCCTTTTTCATAAGGGCTGATATGCATACCATATATGAATACCTCTCCGTTCTCAATACGGATGAAGGATTCTTTTATGCTGCATTTTCCCATACGGAGTGATTTCACTTCTGTCCCGTGCAGAGCAATTCCCGTTTCGATCTTATCCAGAATAAAATAATCATGATATGCCTTTTTATTATTTGCAACCATCTTGTCATTACTCTTCGCCATCTCCGGCACCTCCCTGATTTACAATCTTAAAATCAATCGTACGCATCAGACGGTCTGCATCCAGCACCCGGACTCTTAGTCCTTCGCCTAGTTTATACACTTTCCGTGTATGCATCCCCATCATCTCATAGCGTTCTTCATTATATTCATAATGATCATCCGTCATATTCGTTACATGAACCAGACCTTCTATCGTATTCGGAAGTTCCACATACATGCCCCATTTTGTTATTCCTGATATCACACCTTCAAATTCTTCTCCTATATGCGCCTGCATATATTCTACTTTCTTTAATTTGACTGTCTCACGTTCTGCTTCATCTGCACGACGCTCCATCTCACTGGAACGCTTTGCCACTTCCGGAAGGATAGACCGATAATGTTCCATCTTATCCGCATTCATTCTTCCCCGCAGATTATCTTTGATAATCCGGTGAATCTGAAGATCCGGATATCTACGGATCGGAGAAGTAAAATGTGTATAATAATTAGCTGCCAGTCCAAAATGTCCATCATTCTCCACCGTATATTTTGCCTGCTTCATGGAACGTAATGCCAGTCGGCTGATCATTGCCTCTTCCGGAGTATCTTCTACTTTTGTAAGTAACTTTTGAATTTCTTTTGGTCTAATTTCATTTACTCCTATGTGCATAGAATATCCAAAATTATTGATAAATGTTGCCAGCGTACGGATCTTTTCTTCATCCGGTGTTTCATGGGACCGGTATAAAAATGGAAGTTCCTGCCAGTAACCGTCTTCTGCCACCGTCTCATTTGCCAGAAGCATAAAATCTTCAATGATCTTCGTCGCAACATTTCTGTCATATGGTCTGATATCGACCGGCTTTCCGTTCTCATCCAGAATCATCTTGGTCTCCGGAAAATCAAAATCAATCGAGCCTCGTTTCTTTCTTCTGGCTCTTAAAATACCGGAAAGCTCCTGCATCCGTTCAAACATCGGAATCAGTTCCCTGTATTCTTCTGTTTCAGCTTCATCATGATCAGTCAGAATCTTTTTCACACTGGTATAAGACATCCTACGGTTCACATGGATTACCGTCTCGGCAATCTCGTGGGCAATCACTTCTCCTGACGGATCTACCGTCATAATGCAGCTCAATGCCAACCGGTCCTCACCTGCATTTAATGAACACATTCCGTTCGAAAGCGTATGTGGAAGCATCGGGATTACACGGTCTACGAGATAAACACTGGTTCCTCTTTCTAAAGCTTCTCTGTCAAGCGCACTATTCTCCTGCACATAATTTGTTACATCTGCAATATGCACACCCAGAATATAATTTTCACCGTCTTTTACCAGTGACACGGCATCATCCAGATCCTTTGCATCTTCCCCATCGATCGTGACCATTTGCCAGTCGCGCAAGTCTTTTCTTCCATTCATATCCGCTTCACTGACCGGCTTTGCTACGCGTTCTGCCTGTCTTAACACTTTATCCGGAAATTCTACCGGAAGATCATACCCCTTTACGATTGACATAATATCCGTCCCAGGGTCATTCAGATGTCCGATAATCTCCACGATCTTTCCTTCCGGTTTTTTCCCATTTTCTCCATAAGAAGTCAGTTCCACTACAACTTTATGTCCGTCCACTGCTCCTCTTGATTTTTCAACCGGTACAAATATATCCTGATCCAGTCTCTGATTATCCGGAATTACAAATCCATACTTTTTGCCCGGCTTCATACGATACAGTCCGACCACTTTCGAAAGTCCACGCTCCAGGATCTTCACTATCTTTCCTTCACGGCTTCTTCCCTCCGGCTCTTTTGTCAGCACAATCTCGACATGGTCTCCGTCGAACGCCCCACAGATATCATCTTCTCCGATAAATACATCTGCCGAACCATCTTCATCCAGTACAACAAAACCGAATCCCTTAAGGCTTGCACGGAATACACCGGTCAGACGCTTTGCATGTCCTTTACAGTACTTTCCTCTCTTGGAAAGATAAATCTTTCCTTCCTGTTCCAGTGATTCCAGTATCTGGCGCAGCTCATCCCTGTCTTCTTTTGCCACACGCAGAAGCATGGCCAGTTCCTTAAATTTCATCGGTGTATATAAATCGTCACAGATCAGGTCATAGACGACTTTTTTTCTCTTATCAAATTTCTTACTCATATTCATATACTCTCCTGCATCGTTGAAAAAGGGACACCCCCATACAGGAGTGTCCCTTTCATCTTCTAAAAATATGCTCTATCCTATGCAAATACTTTTAAATTCAACACTGCTGCCAGTACAATAAACAAAATCGCAAGGAATTTTGTAGACTTCACCAGTGCACCTTCCATAGAACGTCCCTTGTTCTGTCCCCAGTAAGTATCAGCGATACCACTAATGGCACCAAGCCCTGCTGACTTACCTTCCTGCATTAACACGACTATGGTTAATGCGATACAGTCTATTGCAAATATTATCATTAATACAATCTTTAAAATGTCCACTATTCACACCTCCTGCGGATAAACCATATTTATTTTATCACAGGGTTTCTTATAAGGCAAGTGAATCTTTCAACTCATCCGTCTTTTGTACAAATGGGTTCTGATACTCAGCCACATCTCCCAGTCTTTCCTCAATCCTCAGCAATTGATTATATTTTTCCACCCGTTCTGACCGGCATGGAGCCCCGGTCTTAATCTGCCCTGCCTCTGCCGCTACTGCAATATCTGCAATAAAGGTATCTGCAGTCTCTCCTGACCGGTGTGAGATCACAGTCTTATATCCTGCATTCTGCGCCATCTTCACTGCTTCAAAGCTTTCTGTCAAAGTCCCGATCTGATTTACCTTGATCAGTATCGCATTGGCTGCTTTTCTCCGTATTCCTTTCGCAAGCCTTCGGGTATTCGTCACGAACAGGTCATCACCGACTAACTGTACCCGCTCTCCAAGCCTGTCTGTCAGAGTTTTCCATCCTTCCCAGTCATCTTCATCCAACGGATCTTCAATGGATACAACCGGATATTTTTCTATCATTTCTTCATAGTAATCAATCAGTTCTTCTGCTGAACGGACAATCTTGTACCCTTTTTTCTTCGCCTCACCGTCGAAAACATATTTCTTAAAATTCTTATCATACAATTCCGATGCAGCTACATCCAGTGCGATCGCAACTTCTTTTCCCGGCTGGTATCCTGCTTTCTCTACCGCTTTTACCATCAGGCGCAAAACCTCATCCGCATTATGAAGATCCGGTGCAAATCCACCTTCATCTCCCACTGCAGTACTATATTCCAGCTGTTTCAAAAGCTGTTTCAGTTCATGATATACTTCTGCACACATCTGAAGTCCATTCTTAAAATTTCCTGCACCTACAGGCATGATCATAAATTCCTGAATATCGATCGTATTATCTGCATGTCTTCCCCCGTTCATGATATTCATCATCGGAACCGGAAGTTTCTTTACATTCGTACCGCCAAGATACGAATACAGCGGCAGTCCAAGCGCCCCTGCCGCTGCTCTTGCAGTCGCAAGAGACACGCCAAGCATGGCATTGGCTCCGAGATTGGACTTGTTCTTTGTCCCGTCAAGCCTGATCATCGTCTGATCGACTGCCGCCTGATCCAACACGTTCATACCTATCACTTCCGGTGCAATCCTTGCATTAACATGATCTGCTGCCTGTTGTACGCCAAGCCCTCCGTACCGTTCTTCTTTATCCCGTAATTCCAGTGCTTCATACTTTCCGGTCGATGCACCGGATGGCACACTTGCCCGACCGCAGAATTCATCTCCTGCCAGCACTTCCACTTCTATCGTCGGATTTCCTCTTGAATCAAGTATTTCTCTTGCGTATACATCCGTAATGGGTAAATACTTATACATTATTTCTATCCTCCTCTTATGAAGGATAGTATGTTCCGATGCGGAATAAACCATTCAACATTTAATACAGTTCTTTATAAATCTCTGCCATCTGCTGCCATGTCAGTTTTACATAACTCTGATTCAGAAGTCTCTGCTGTGTCTCTTCTACAGTCTTAGCAAAACTCTCGATCTCTTCTTCCCTCATTCCATATTCATGCAATGGTTTTCTTGCAATGATCTGATCCAAAAGTTTTCCAATCTCCACATATACCAAGTCTGCATCGCACTCTAAAACATTGCTTAAGAAACTATTTAATTCCTTAATTCTGCCATCTGGATCTAATTCCTGATATTTTGCAAATACTGCTGTAAGGAACTGGTAATTTGCTTCTCCGTGTGTAACATGATAGACACCACTTAACGGATAAGACATGGCATGTACCGCTCCTGTTCCGGCATTGCCAAATGCAATTCCGGCAAGGTTACTTGCCGTCAGGAAGTCATCCAGCAGATTCATTCGGAATGCTTCTCCATGTTTTGCAATTTTACGGAAGCCTTCCATGATCATTTCCATTGCCTTCATACTGAACATCTGTGTATACAAAGTAGCTTTCGGAGACACATAAGATTCAATCGCATGGATAAATGCATCGATCGCACTCGTTGCAAAAAATGAATATGGAAGTCCTGTCAGCAATTCCGGAATCAATACCGCACGGTCTGCATAAATCTCGTCGACAGCAAGCCCCATCTTGGTATGCAGCTTTGTAAATTCTGCGATTGATACATTCGAGACCTCTGACCCCGCACCACACGTAGTTGGTACTGCGATCAACGTTTTTGCTCTCTTAAGCGGAACCTTTCTTCCAAAGATTTCTTCCGCACTATACTCTCCTGCGAGCACCAGGATCTTAGCCATATCGATAACTGCGCCTCCTCCGATCGCAATAATTCTGTCACAGTCTGTCTTACGGAAATCTGCCAGTAATGCATCGATCATCTCGTCCGTAGGCTCACCTTTTCCATATTTGCTTTTATATTCTACATGTGCCTCTAATCCAAGCGCTGTAAAATATGCCTCATATGTGCTTTTACTTGCAAGAATAAAGTCTTTCTTTCCTATATTATATTCTTCTGCAAAATCTTTTGCGTGCTCAAATTTCTGAACTTCCGCCTTCTGCCAAAAAAGTTTCATTTTTTCTTGTCCTCCCCGTCATTTTTCTGAATATTTTGTCTCTTAATAATATAGCATCAATCCGTTGACTTTTCCATATATGAGCGTTACAATCATTGAAGATATAAAAATTTAATAATTACAAAAGGAAAACTGGGGAATTTTCAAATGAAAGAACATTTAAAAAACTTTGCATTACTCACTGTCAGTACGTTGATCATGGCTGTAGGTATCTACTTTTTCAAGTTCGCCAATAACTTTACGTTTGGCGGTATCACCGGTTTTGCGGTACTCGTCGCAAAATTCACTCCACTTTCGGCCAGTGATTTTTCCTTCATCGCGAATATGCTCCTTCTGATCATAGGACTTTTCGTTCTCGGGAAAAAATTCGCTGCACAGACAGCATATAGCAGTATCTTACTTTCTGTTACTCTGTCCGGACTGGAACGTATTTATCCAATGAGTCACCCTCTCACCAACGAACCTATGCTGGAACTGATCTTTGCGATCGTACTTCCTGCCATCGGTTCGGCAATCCTCTTCAATATCGGCGCATCCAGCGGGGGAACGGATGTCATTGCCATGATATTGAAGAAATACACCAGTGTTGACATCGGGAAGGGATTGCTTGCTTCCGACATCTTATTCACAATAGCCGGTTTCTTTGTATTTGATATCAAAACCGGTCTTTATTCACTGCTTGGTCTTACGCTGCGTTCTACATTGATCGACAGCCTGATCGAAAGTCTGAATCGTTCGAAGTATTTTCACGTGGTATGCAGCGAGCCGGAACCAATCTGTGAATTTATCAAAAATGACCTGAAACGAGGTGCAACAATCGTACTCGCACAGGGTGCCTTCACAGGCGATGACAAATATATCATCCTGACTGTACTTAGTCCAAATGAAGCAATCAAGCTTCGTAATTTCATAAAAGCTCATACAACTGGTGCATTCTTACTGATATCCAATACCAGCGAGATTATAGGAAAAGGGTTCCACTCTGTGTAGTGAAACCCTTTATTTTTTCTCCGTATTCTCAATGTCCAACAGATCCAGGATTGAATGTGACATCATATACTGATAAAATTCCATTGCATCTCCCGCCGAAATATTTTTGCTTTCCCGGATAAGCCAATATTTCAGTCCATTCACCAATGATATTGCATGAAATTCCAGAAATACCTTTTCGTCGACGTGTGGCATATTACTTAAGTGTTTTAACGGATGATGCTTTACCAGAATTTCTTCCATATTAAAAATCTGTCCATACAGCATCTCCTCAAAAGAATTCTGCCCTGTTACTTCAAATACCTTTTCGTAATAAGTCTTGTCTTCTCCAAATCTCTGGAACAAAAGCTGCAGAGACTCCATTACATGTTCCTGCTCCATAAGTTCTGAGACTTCTTTAAATACGTCTTCCCACAGAAGCCATTCCATCACTTCGTATTTGTCCTGAAAATAATTATAGAACGTCGGACGTATCACCCCTGCTGCATCTGTGATCATCTTGATCGTCAGTTTTTCAAATCCTTTTTTCGCCACCAGTTCTTTAAATTTTTCTCCCAATAGTGCTTTTGTCAATTCACTTTTTCGCTCCATCTCATCACCTTAATTTATCTCGGATATCCTGTAATAAATAATTATAGTCCTGTTATCCGGCAAAATCTACTGTCAATTTGCTCCATTTTCACATATAATAATGGAGAATTACATCAAAACTGGCAAGTAAAAGGAGCGCTCCTCCAATCCAGTATGCACGCCTGTTTTCTTTCAATCCTAATCTGTATCCTGCAAATATACCGATCACAGCTTCCAGAACCGTCACCGGAAGTAACACCAATGACTCCTCGATCATAGCTGTATCCAAAAAACCGAGCCCCATTCCGACAAAGAATGCATCCACACTTGTCACCATGGCTAGAAGCGTTGTTTTCTTCCATTCAATCTCGTCTTTTCTCCGTTCCAGTACATTCTTTTTCTTTATCCCTTTGATAATCATATAGATTCCGATTGCAGCAAAAATCAGTACCGTCAGACCTTCCCATCTGTCAGCCGCTGTCTTCGTCCTGGTAATGGATAATAACGGAAGTAATGTGATCAGATTGCCCAGAACAAGCGTTCCCAACTGGATACCGCCAAACAGGATACTCAGCAGAATCAGGTTCTTCCATCTGATTTTTGAAAATCCAGCCCCCATATAGACCGCTGCTACAAATACATCAATCGATAATCCAACGGATACGATCAATAATTCTATCACTGACATTGCATCACCTTCTTTCTTTTCTCCTATTTTAGCCTATTTAGAATTATTTTTGAAGAAATAAATGCCGGACAACTGCCGGAATCCTGCTACATTTTTCTTCATATGTATAAAAAAACGGGAAAGCTACGCTCTTACGTAACCTTCCCGCCTTCTGCGACATATATCATATCAACTTTAGGATGTGTCTCTTATATTATATCCCGATTAGTGATGGAATAAACGGATTCCGGTAAATGACATCACCATATCATATTTATTACATGTTGCAATTACATTGTCATCACGTACGGATCCACCCGGCTGCGCAATGTATTTTACACCACTTTTATGCGCACGCTCAATGTTATCCCCGAATGGGAAGAACGCATCTGACCCAAGTGCAACATCGGACAGTTTATCCAGCCATTCTCTCTTTGCTTCTCTTGTAAACACTTCCGGTTTCTCTTTGAAGATTGCCGGCCATGCATCGTCTGCAAGAACATCCCTGTAATCTTCTCCGATGTAAAGATCAATCGCATTATCTCTGTCTGCACGTCTGATTCCATCCACAAACGGAAGATTCATAACCTGCGGTGACTGTCTGAGCCACCAGTTATCTGCTTTGCCTCCTGCAAGACGTGTACAATGGATTCTGGACTGCTGTCCTGCACCGATACCGATTGCCTGTCCGTCTTTTACGAAACATACAGAGTTGGACTGTGTATATTTTAATGTAATCATAGAGATTGCCAGATCAATCTTAGCCTGCTCTGTCAGTTTTTTGTTCTCTGTCACGATATTTGAGAAGAAATCATCGTCAATCTTTAATTCATTTCTTCCCTGCTCAAATGTAACACCGAATACCTGCTTGTGTTCGATCGGAGCCGGTACATAATCCGGATCGATCTGGATTACATTGTAGTTTCCTTTTTTCTTTGCTTTTAAGATTTCCAGCGCTTCCGGTTCATATCCAGGAGCGATTACACCATCGGATACTTCACGTTTGATCAGTTTGGCAGTATCCACGTCACATACATCAGACAGAGAAATAAAATCTCCGAAAGAAGACATACGGTCTGCGCCTCTTGCTCTTGCGTATGCAGATGCAAGCGGAGATAATTCTCCGAGATCATCTACCCAGTAGATCTTTGCAAGCGTATCACTCAGTGGAAGTCCGACTGCGGCACCTGCAGGAGATACATGCTTGAATGATGTAGCTGCCGGAAGTCCGGTTGCTTTCTTTAACTCACTTACAAGCTGCCATCCGTTAAATGCATCCAGGAAATTGATATATCCCGGTCTTCCATTCAGAACCTTGATTGGCAGTTCACTTCCGTCTTCCATATAGATTCTGGAAGGTTTCTGGTTCGGATTACATCCATATTTCAGTTCTAATTCGTTCATATCTCTTCTCCTTATCAATTCCTCTTACTGGTTCTTATTGATGATCTTTGTCTCATATGTACCTGTCGCGATATCAATATAGCGTACGAATAATGATACTTTGTTGTCCGCATTCAGGCTGTTCCATAAGCTTCCGGCAAATGCATCCATATCATCCGGAATTGCGATCAGTTTCGGTTCTCCTTCAAAGCTTGGAAGCGGATTGCCGTCACATTTGTATGTGTGAATAAAATGTCCCTCTCCTGCTGCCGGATTCTCATATGCAAATGTATAGCGATTGCAGCTTTCCGGATTACCATTGTTGCTCTTTAGGATTGACATTGCGTAGTTAAATGTTCCATTTTCAATATGCATAACACCAGAAATTCTAGGTGTGTAGTTCGGTCCGTCTGGTTCGAATTCACGGCTTCTGAGTGACTGTTCAAATGTAAGCTGCTTGTCCATGCCCTCGTAGATGGTATCTGTCTGATCTCCGTTGGTTACGATCGTCTTGTTTCCAAGTACACGTACCGGTGCATAGATGATCAGGCTTGGATCTGTCAGCTTTGATGGATCAAATGCCTGTGTGCGGATACCTTCCCCTTCTTCTACAAACACACGGTTACGGCTATTCTCACTTCTTCCCATAATGAAGTAAGCAGTTACAGCTTTGGTCCCATCTGCACTCTTTCCTATAATAATGCCACGTCCCGGGTAAGAATTGCCCTGCAGTTCCTTCTCGATTGATAACATTTCCATGAATACATCTCCTTTTCGTTTGTGTTTTTGAACGTTTCTATCCTTATTATATATAAAACCGTCTTATTTTTCCACCCCTTTTTATAAGTATAATTAAAAATTCTCGTTTTTTTATAAGTACAATTTAAGTTTTGAATCTTTTATCGTTATTTATGATACTTTTTTCCTTTTTTGTCAAAAAAACGACAATATACGATTAATGTCGCATTTGCTTGAATCTGGAAATCAAAAGTTTTAAGATAAGGTAACTGCATAGAGAATATAATGCAGTAAGATGAGGAGGTAACATTATGAATGTTGTAGACACAATCAAAAACGCCGCCTTTGCTTCCGCTATTCAGGCAGCACTTAAGTACATGGATAAAGATCCTGAAACAAATATTCCAAAAGTCATGAGCATTGTTGACAAGGCTGCTCCGGAAGGCTGGTATGCAGGTCAGCGTAATGCGATTCGCCAGGGAATCGCCGAAAAGGGAAACTGGTATGAACTTGCTACAAAAGTATGGGAATTGGATCCGGAAGTACGAAAAACTTTCTTTACAAACTTTATCGTTAATGCTTCTTTGAAAGGTTCTGCCCTTCAGAAGGAAACTGAGGAAAAAGAAGACTGCAATGTTCCTTGGGCGATTTTATTAGATCCGACTTCAGCCTGCAATCTGCACTGTACCGGATGCTGGGCCGCTGAATACGGACACAAACTGAATCTTTCTCTTGAAACAATCGATGATATCATAACACAGGGAAAGAAACTTGGTACATATATGTATATCTATACCGGCGGAGAACCTATGGTACGAAAAAAAGATATTATTACGATCTGTGAACGTCATCCTGACTGCGAATTCTTATCTTTCACAAATGGTACATTGATCGATGAAGAGTTCTGTCAGGAAATGTTAAGAGTTAAGAATTTCGTTCCTGCAATCAGTCTGGAAGGATTCGAGACGGCCAATGACGGACGGCGTGGTCCGGGTGTATTTGAAAAAGTAAAGCATGCCATGCAGTTATTAAAGGATCATAATCTTCCATTCGGTATCTCTACCTGCTACACAAGCGCAAACTACAAAGATATCACAAGTGAAGAATTCTATGACATGATCATTGAAGCAGGTGCATTGTTCATCTGGTTCTTCCATTATATGCCTGTTGGAAATGATGCTGCTCCGGAACTCATGCCGAATCCGGAACAACGAAAAGCTGTATACGAACGTATTCGTGCATTCAGAAGTTCCAAACCAATCTTTAGCCTGGACTTCCAGAACGATGCCGAATATATCGGTGGATGTATCGCAGGCGGTCGCTATTACCTGCATATCAATGCAGCGGGAGATGTAGATCCTTGCGTATTCATTCATTATTCAAATGCAAATATTCATGAAGTCAGTCTTCTGGATGCATTAAAGAGTCCGATCTTCCAGGCATACAGAAAAGGACAGCCATTCAATGACAATATGCTGCGCCCATGTCCAATGCTTGAGAATCCGGAATACTTACCAAAGATGGTAAAAGAGACCGGTGCCCACTCTACCGATCCACAGTCACCGGAAGATGTACAGCATCTCTGCGATAAATGCAAACCTTATGCCGAAGCGTGGACCAAAATGGCAGATAAGCTTTGGGATGAGAGGCTGGATGCAAAAAAGTAAATTGGGATTTAATTTATTAACAGGGAAGCGGCCTCTCAGTCCTTGACAATCCGCTAATGACAGTTGATTACTGTAACCTTCCGTTGCCACAACCGTTACGCATTTGCCATTTAATTTGTAAGGTATTCGACACCCACGGAATAAAAAGTAGAAAGCTGTTCCAGTGAATGTGAAGAAGGTGTTGGAAATAGTTAAGCGTCAAAATTATGCGTTGGGTTTTTGAAATTTGCCTGTTTGAGCCGAATGGCGAGTTGCAAATTTCGGAAGCCCGTTTTTAGCATAATTTTGACGCTTTAGTATTTCC
>ENA-UPXC01000402-UPXC01000402.1-human-gut-metagenome-genome-assembly--contig:-NODE-402-length-73963-cov-9.517365_pt1 | contig 73963 bp, 64 predicted proteins | sample MGYA00250047_ERZ773371 | MGnify/ENA primary metagenome ERZ773371 (study PRJEB29103, sample SAMN06111975) | human gut metagenome | biome: human gut; feature: ankylosing spondylitis patient; material... | reverse complement strand
GGGGGGGGGGGTGGGGCGGGGGGGGTGTTTCAAGCAGAAGACGGCATACGAGATTGTTGACTGTGACTGGAGTTCAGACGTGTGCTCTTCCGATCTCTAAAAGTTTTTTATAAAACACGGTTCAATTTTGCCACATAATAAACAGGCAAATAAACACTGGTATCATCCACAGAAAACATTCTGAAATTTTAACAGGAGGTGTGATCATGGACAATTGTGATAGTACAGGACGAAGTATGATCTGCGGTGGCAGACAATGGAAACTGATTATGCAGCTGTTCCATGTAATTCACTGATCCCTGCATTTTCATTTCCAACCGAATATAAGATTGATATAAAACTATACGGAACGTCAGTTCATTTTAATTTAATTTATATATGTTACATATTCATTTTCTCACTTGAACTGCGTATTAATCCCTATAACTTTATTCAATTTACTCCCACCGCACAAAGGATTCCTATACTGCACAGTAGTAACTGTAACGTTTGCTTTCGGACTTTCGTAAAGCGGTGATTTTTTATGCCCTTTTTTCAGAGGTACCCAACTTTATTACCAGTGCATTACCATTTTGCCTTTAAAAGTTGACAAGTGTATCTAAGTATCTGAGGGCTGTCAGGAGGAAATGAGATGAAAAAAACATTAAACATCAAACCAAACTACGCAGAAGAATTACTGAAAATCATTCAGAGCCCGTTAAAAAATGAGGTCCTGTTGGATCGGCTGAATGATTATCATGAAAGAGATATTGCAGATGCATTAGAACTGCTGTCACCACAGCAGCGCAAGAAACTGTATCCGGTGCTTGGTGCCAAACGTCTTGCGGAAATTTTTTCCTACTTGGAGACACCGACACAGTATCTGTCAGAGCTCAGTGTCAATCAGGCTGCAAAAATCGTATCCTACATGGATTCTGATGATGCGGTAGATGTACTGGAACAGATGGAAGCATCCGCAAAAGAAAAAATCGTAAAATTGCTGGATGCTGATTCCAGTCATGACATCCATTTGATTCTCTCCTACGATGAGGATGAAATCGGAAGTATGATGACAACGAACTTTGTTGCCATCAGAAAAGAACTGTCTGTCCGTCAGGCTATGCGTGAACTGGTAGAACAGGCAGGCGAAAATGACAATATTTCCACAGTTTACGTAGTAGATGATGCCGATAAATTTTACGGCGCCATTGATCTGAAGGATCTGATCATCGCCAGAGAAAACGATGAACTGGAAGACATCATCAGTACTTCTTATCCATATGTAACAGATCATGAAAAAATTGAAAACTGCATCGAAACGATTAAAGATTACGCCGAAGATTCTCTGCCAGTTCTGACCGAAACTGGAGAACTGATCGGTATTCTGACTGCTCAGGATATCGTAGAAGCAGTCGATGATGAAATGGGTGAGGACTACGCAAAACTGGCTGGTTTGACTGCTGAAGAAGATCTGCATGAGAAAACATCCACCAGTATCAAAAAACGTCTGCCATGGCTGATCATCCTGCTTTTTCTCGGAATGGCAGTATCTTCCGTGGTCGGCGTATTTGAAACAGTCGTAGCTGTACTGCCGATCGTTATGTGTTTCCAATCCCTGATTCTTGATATGGCTGGAAACGTTGGTACCCAGTCTCTGGCTGTTACCATCCGTGTACTGGTTGATGAAACATTAACTGCAAAACAAAAATTTGGTCTTGTTTTGAAGGAGATGAAAGTCGGATTCTTAAATGGACTTTTCCTTGGAATCCTCTCCTTCGTATTCATCGGTCTGTACATCTGTGTGTTAAAAAATTATCCGATGGGACATGCATTCCTGATCTCCGGCTGCGTTGGATTTTCCCTGATGGTAGCCATGGTGATCTCCAGCATGGTCGGCACATTGATCCCGATGTTCTTTCACAAGATCAAAATCGATCCGGCAGTTGCTTCCGGTCCGTTGATCACAACTGTCAACGATCTGGTTGCCGTTGTTACTTACTACGGACTTGCATGGCTGCTGCTGATCCATGTACTGCATATAATTTAAAAAACATACGCCATTCATCATGACTACATGATTAATAAGTACAACAGGATGATAAAATTTGTTTCTATAAAAAGCAAACAAAATCATATAAAAAGACAGCTGTATACTGAGTATTTCTCAGCGTACAACTGTCTTATTTTTTACATATCGTTGTATTCCTTACTATTATTCGGACTACATCTGTTTTCTTACAATACTGTACTCGTCTCCCGGGCGATAATACGGACATTCCCGAAACTGCCCGATGATGAACCGATACATCTCATCCTGATCCAGATCCTGGGTACAGACATAGTACTCATAATCTTCGTCATATTCATAATTCATACAGTATTCGCAATTTGATCCTGTGCGTTTCTGCTTTTCACTCATATTCTGCCTCAATCCTGTTTATATAATGTTCTTTCCATTCTGGTCAAGCGGATATTCACAATCCGCTTCGCTACTTGCTCATAACCGAATAACTGCTCCGCAGTTTATCAGAAGGAGCTTGCACTCCTCCTGATACAAGCAAGTCCCCACCCACTGCTTATTGCTTTTCGCAATTGAAGCAGGTGACTTACTTGATTCGGTTATCTTATTTTATATGCACCAGTTGAACTGCCTTCAAAATCTTATCTCTGTCTTTCATTCCATCCGTCTCCACACTGCTGCTCAGATCTACTGCATAGGGATGAATAGTCCGGACGGCTGTTTCCAGATTATCTGCACCCAGTCCTCCTGCTAGGAAAAACGGTCTGTCTATCTCCGGGATCAGTGACCAGTCAAAGGTCTGTCCGGTTCCACCGCCACCCTGATCAAGCAGTATATAATCTGCCGGACTTTTCAGGGCATTTTCAATATCCTGAGCCGTTTTTACGGAAAAGGCCTTTATAACCTGATGCCCTGTATTCTTTTGGATTCTCCGTATATATGCCTCATCTTCCTGTCCATGAAGCTGTGCAATATGGATAGTTCCGTCAAGAAGCAGTTCCTCCACACGCTCAGGTGCTGCATTTACAAAAACACCTACAGGGATAATGTCCGGATTAAGTTTTGCAGTAAGTTCTCTCACCAATGCACCTGTAACATTTCTGCTGCTCTTCGGAAATTCTATGATAAATCCACAGTAATCAGGTTTTGCTTCATTTACATAGGTAATGTCTTCCGGGCGTTTCAGACCACAGATTTTGATTTTGGTTCTTTGCTGTTGTTCTCTGGTCATATTCTATCCTCTCAGATAATATTCGATCTTTCAGCGTAACGGGCTGCCATTCAGGCTTTCCAGCGCTGCTTTCTTGTCCGGGCTTCGCATCAGTGTTTCCCCGATCAGTACCGCATCCACTTTATTCTCATAAAGAAGCCGGATATCCTCCGGGGTGCGGATTCCGCTCTCGGAAACAAAAACCACATTGTCCGGTGCCATTTTTCTCAGGCGGATACTGTTGTTCATATCTACCTGAAAGGTTCTCAGATCCCGGTTATTAACTCCCACGATCTCTGCCCCGAGATTTAAGGCTCTGTCCACTTCATACTCATCGTGTGCTTCTACCAGTGCATCCAGTCCCAACTCTTTTGCAAGCTGTCTGTATGCTCTTAATTCTCCGTCATCCAGGATGGCGCAGATAAGCAATACCGCGGAAGCACCAAGGGATTTCGCCTGATAGATCATATACTCATCTACTGTAAAATCCTTGCGGAGTACAGGTATCTGTACAGCGGCTGAGATTTCTCTCAGATACTGGTCTGCTCCCTGGAAATAAAAAGGTTCTGTGAGACAGGAGATTGCACTTGCACCTGCCTGTTCATATTCCTTTGCAATTGCCAGATATGGAAAATCCGGTGCAATCAGTCCCTTTGAGGGGGAGGCTTTCTTTACCTCGCAGATATAGGACATACCGTCTTTTTGTAATGCCTGGAGAAGTGTAATTCTCTTCCCTGCATTTTTATTTACTTCCTGAATCCGGTTCTCCAGCTCCGAAACAGAAATACAGGATTTTTCTTTTGCAATTCTTTCTCTTGTTCTGGCTGCTATTTCTTCTAATATATTCTTCATAATCTCTATGATTTTTCTGTAACTGTTCTGTATATCCACAGTCAGCAGATTACCGGACAGTTACAGATTTCCTTTACATTAGTAATTTGGGGGTGCTTTTTATTTATTTGTCTCTTCTACAAATTCTTCCAGTTTTTTCAGTGCTGCACCGCTGTCGATGAGGGATTCTGCCAGCTTCACTCCTTCTTCTATGGAAGCGGCTTTTCCTGCGATATAGAGTGCTGCACCTGCATTTAAACATACCGCCTGACGCTTCGGACCTTTTTCCTCACCTTTCAGGATTGCTTTTGTGATCTCTGCGTTTTCTGCAGGTGTACCACCTGTCAGGGCACCCTTCTCACATCTCTCATATCCAAACTGTTCCGGTGTGATCTCATAGGAGGTAAATTTGCCATCCCTGATCTCACATACAGAAGTAGGTGCGCACATGGAAATCTCATCCAGACTGTCCTGTCCATAGACAACCATTCCTCTGTTAACGCCCAGATTTGCCATAACCTGTGCCAGTGGCTCCACCAGTGACTGATCGTAAACTCCCATCAGTTCCATGTTTGCACCTGCCGGATTACTTAACGGTCCAAGAATGTTAAATACAGTACGGATTCCTAGCTCTTTACGGATCGGTGCCACATATTTCATTGCAATGTGATAATTCTGCGCAAACAGGAAGCAGATGTTGATCTTTTTCAGGATCTCTGCACTGCGTTCCGGCGTCAGTGTAATCTTCACTCCCAGTGCTTCCAGAACATCTGCTGCACCGGATTTAGAAGATGCTGCTCTGTTTCCATGTTTTGCAACCGGAACACCGCCTGCTGCGATCACCAGAGAAGAAGTGGTGGAAATATTAAAGGAGTTGGAACCGTCTCCGCCGGTACCCACGATTTCAAGCACATCCAGGTTGTGGAGAAGTTTGATACAGTGAGCTCTCATTCCTGCTGCGGAAGCTGTGATCTCATCAATTGTCTCTCCTTTTAAAGCTAATGCAGTAAGATAAGCAGACATCTGTACAGGCGTTGCCTGACCGCTCATAATCTCGTCCATTACAGCTTCTGCTTCCGCATAAGCTAAATCCTGTTTCTTTGATAATTTAATAATGGCTTCCTTAATCATTTCTCACTACCTCCATAAAGTTCTCTATCATCACTCTGCCGTCCGGTGTCATTACAGATTCAGGATGAAATTGTACTCCGAACACAGGATATTTCGTATGTTCCACTGCCATGACCTCTCCGTCCTCTGACTCTGCTGTTACCCTAAGTTCTGCAGGCAGGGTATCCTTTAACGCTGCCAGGGAATGATATCTGGCTGCTGCAAAGGTATCCGGCAGACCCTTGAAAAGCTGACTTTCTCCTGCTTTATACATCAGCTTTTTCTTTCCATGCATCAGCTCTTTTGCATAGGAAACTGTTCCTCCAAAGGCTTCGCAGATGGACTGATGTCCCAGGCACACACCCAGGATAGGGATTTTTCCTGCAAATTCTTTAATCACCGGAATACAGATACCTGCATCCTCCGGCCTTCCCGGACCAGGGGATAAAATGATGGCTTCCGGTTTCATCTCTGCGATTTCTTCCAGTGTACACTCATCGTTTCTCACTACTTTGATGTCCGGTTCCACTGCGCCGATGAGCTGATATAAGTTATAGGAAAAGCTGTCATAATTATCGATCAGTAATATCATTCTAATCCCTCCTGTGCCTGTTCAATTGCCTGTACCACAGCTCTTGCCTTGTTGCAGCATTCCTGAAATTCCTTTTCCGGTACACTGTCTGCCACAATTCCGGCACCTGAACGGATACAGATTTCTCCGTTTTTCTTATAAACCAGGCGGATGGCAATACAGGTATCCAGATTTCCTGCAAAATCCAGATATCCGATGGCACCTCCGTAAATGCCTCGTTTACTCTGTTCCAGTTCCTCGATGATCTGGCAGGCTCTGAATTTGGGTGCTCCGGAAAGGGTTCCTGCCGGAAGGATTGCGTCTACTGCATCCACAGCGTCTTTATCATCCCGGATGATTCCTGTTACTGTGGAGCCCAGATGCATTACATGGGAAAAACGTTCTACGCAGAGATACTTTTCTACTTTTACAGTTCCGATCTTGCTGATCTTTCCAATATCGTTTCTTCCCAGGTCTACCAGCATATTGTGTTCTGCCAGCTCTTTCTCATCTTTCAGAAGTCCCTCTTCAAGTTCTTTATCCTCTTCTCTTGTCTTCCCTCTTGGTCTGGTTCCTGCCAGAGGGAAGGTACTTAAGGTACCATTTTCCAGTTTTGCAAGGGTTTCCGGGGAAGCACCTGCCAGTTCAATGTCATCGCTGGAGAAATAAAACATATAAGGAGAGGGATTAGACGCCCGAAGAACCCGGTAAGTATCAAACAGGCTTCCTGTTGCTTTCGCACGCATGGGATTGGAAAGTACTACCTGGAAAATATCACCTTCTCTGATGTAATGTTTGGCTTTCTCCACCATCTCTGCATATTTTTCTTTCGGAAATTTCGGCTGTATTTCTGACTGAAGTCTCAGCGGTTCAAATTCCATATGCTCCCCGTTTCGGATCAACTGCGCCATTTCCTTCAATTTCTTTACTGCTTTCTCGTAGGAGGCTTCCAGATCATCTGTCATCACACCTGTGATCAGAAGTACTTTCTGTCTGAAATGGTCAAATACGATCACCTGATCAAAAAGCATTAAATCCATGTCCCTGAAATCCTGCTGTTCCCTGTCCTCCAGTTTCAGCTTTGGTTCACTGTATTTGATATAATCGTAGGAGAAATATCCTACCAGACCGCCTGTAAAAGGAGGCATCTTTTCCATTACCGGAGTTTTATATTTCCGGATGATTTCTCTGAGAGTATCACCGGGATGTGTGACCTGCCTTACGGTTTCCTCTGTTTTTCCCTCAGCATCGGTTGTCCGGATCTTCAATGTTCTGTCGGTACAGGTAATCTCCATGGACGGTTCATACCCCAGAAAAGAATACCTGCCCCACACTTCTGTCTGGCTGGCACTTTCCAGCAGGTAACAATGGCGGCTGGCTTTTCGCAAAATGCGCATAACCTCTACCGGTGTATATCTGTCTGCATAAAGTTCTCTGCACAGAGGAATACGACGATATTCATTTGTCTGTGCAAGCTGCCTGATGGTTTCTAATGTTGGATACATGGAAACACCTCCTGTGATTAATTCAGTTTCTGCCAGGAACATAAAAAAGCCCGCCCTTGACAGAATTATCTTTTCTGTCAAGGACGAGCGTATATACTTCACCCGCGGTGCCACCTTGATTTACGGTTTGAACCGTACTCTTTGCGAAATACCTTCATATTTCCGGCAACTGACGTATGCCTCACGTCACAGGATACTTAGTCTGCTCTGTAATCTTCAACCTTTCACTGTGCCCTCAGCGGCCCATTTGGCAGACTGCATTTCCACCCGGCTCTCACCTTCCCGGATTCTCTGTGCGCGCATGACTGCTTTGACTTCCGCTTCATCGGTTTAATCTGTTAAATTTACACTTAATTTACCACCGGAAGCTATATTTGTCAACCCTGAATTTCATCCAATAACATATTTTTATCATTATCAGTTACTGTTCACACGCCACTATCCCGAGATATACCGTGCGAATTTATGCGAATAGCATAAATTAAGTTTGCAAAGCAAACGATACTCCTTGGGCTTTGCACAAGGAGGTTCATATTTCCTGCATCGCGAAGCGTGTTACTGGGCACGGAGTGAACAGTAACCATTACCAGGAAATTCATTACAGATATCTGCAGTCTGTTTTCGCCACATACATCTGCACCAGATAATCATTCACTATAATCTGAATAAAAGCGCAAAACCAGATATTCCCAGTTTCGCGCTTTTTATTGTTTTACTTATTCACTTTCGAACAATCCCAGTGTGCCAACAAGTTGATTCTGCTGCTATTTCTTCTGTGCCTCTTTTTTCTTCATGTCAAGAATCTCTTCTGCAATCTCAACTTCGGATTTCTCATCCGGTGGAAGCACGATATTCAGAATGATAGCAAACAGTGCTGCAGGTACGATTCCTGAACCGCCGAAGATCAATGTGATTGCCTGCGGCATATGTGCAAGGACTGCTGAGTTTGCCCCAAGTCCATAGCCAAGACCAAGTGCAACGGAGACAATTGTTACGTTTCTCGGAGTTACCGGCCATTTTGTGATAAGCTGGATACCGCTGACAACAATAGATGAGAACATCATAACTGCCGCACCGCCCAGTACACTCTGAGGCATGATGGAGATCAGTGCTGCAAGCTTAGGAAACAGACCACATGCGATAAGGAAAATACCGCCTGTTGCAATTGAGAAACGATTTACAACCTTATTCATTGCAACCAGACCTACGTTCTGGCTGAAAGAAGTATTCGGAAGTACGCCAAATACTGCTGCCAGTGAAGATCCAAGGCCATCACACATAACGCCGCCGGAAAGCTCTTTGTCTGTAGCTTCTCTTCCAAGACCGCCCTCTGTGATACCGGAAATATCACCGACAGTCTCTACAGCTGTTACAATAAACATGATGCAGATCGGAACGATTGCCCTTGCATCAAATACCCATTTGACAGGCATGATCTTCGGCACTGCAAACCAGGATGCGTTTGCTACTTTATCCCAGTTAAGAACCCAGGATTTGGTAGCTTCTACTGTTGCACCTGCATCATCCACATAGGTAAATGTGGTAGGAAGAACTGCTGCCATAATACTTACCAGCACATATCCTACGATAATACCGATCAGAATTGATGCAAAGCTTGTAAATCCTTTTGTTCCATGTTTTAATACGACAATTACAACCAGAACTACAAAGCCTACAAACAGATTCTCCAGAGAACCGTAGTCCTTAGCGGAACTTCCGCCGCCAAAAGAACTGATGCCAACAGCAATCAGTGAAAGACCGATTGATAATACAACGGTTCCTGTTACAACTGACGGGAAAAATTTTCTCAGTGGTTTCAGGAAGCTTCCCAGTACAGTTTCAAAAAGACCGCCGATAAAGGATGCCGCCATAATTGCACCATACGCAACCACTCCATTACCCATGACTCCTGCAACACTCTGGCATACGCCAATGAAACCGGAACTGGTTCCCATAACGATGGGGAGTTTACCACCCACAGGTCCTATGGTAAATACCTGAACCAACGTTACAATACCTGCGATCAGCATGGCATTCTGCAGAAGTGCTACCTGCAGTTCTCCGCCGGCTTCAATCCCACAGGCTGCTGTGATGATCAGAAGCGGTGTAAGGTTACCTACGAACATAGCCAGCACATGCTGCAAACCAAGAGGAATCGCCAGCTTCAGTGGCGGCCTTCCGTCAAGGTCGTAGGGTGTTACTGTGTTTTTCTCTTGTTTCTCCATTCCTTTCCCTCTCTTTCGTGGATGTTGATGTGATTCGGCAAAAGGTTTTACAATAGCGATTTTTCCTATAATCAAAAACAAGGCAGTTATCCTTTTTTGAATAACCACCCTGTTATCATTTCATACTACTGTCATTACAATGAACTTTTGCTTTCACCTTTTTGCATTATAAAGGATTTTGGGGATTATGGCAATAGTAAAAAGAAATTTTGTATATTTTTGTATGAATATGCCGGCAACATAAAAAAGCCTGTAAACCTTTCACTCGATTTACAGACTCATCTTTCGTGTAGTAGCGAGAGGGGGATTCGAACCCTCGACACCACGGGTATGAACCGTGTGCTCTAGCCAACTGAGCTATCTCGCCATGTGAGTCGGTATCTCGCAACCGACTCCGTTATCTTACCAAAAGATCTTCCAGTTGTCAACAACTTTTTACAACTTTTTTTATTTTTCTTCAGAAACCTCTTTGACACGATTTACTTTCGCTTCAATCTCTTTCTGAATATCAGAGATAAATGCATCCAAACTCTTAGTTCCCTCATCACCAGCAGCACGGCTTCTGACTGCGACAGTTCCGTCTTCTTCCTCTTTCTGGCCTACAACCAGCATATACGGAATCTTTGCCTGCTGAGCCTCACGGATCTTGTATCCAATCTTCTCAGATCTGGTATCCAGCTCTACACGAATGCCTGCCTCATCCAGCTTTTTCTTTACGTTCTCTGCGTAATCCATATATTTTTCAGAGATCGGCAGTACTTTTACCTGTACAGGAGCCAGCCAGGTCGGGAATGCTCCTGCAAAATGCTCGATCAGAATACCGATAAATCTCTCAATGGAACCAAATACAACACGATGGATCATGATCGGACGATGTTTCTCTCCGTCTGCTCCGATGTATTCCAGTTCAAATCTCTGCGGAAGCTGGAAGTCAAGCTGGATCGTACCACACTGCCAGGTTCTGCCGATGCAGTCTACCAGATGGAAATCGATCTTCGGACCATAGAATGCGCCGTCTCCCTCGTTTACTACATACGGAAGTCCAATCTCATCCAGAGCACTTCTCAGTCCCTCTGTTGCCATCTCCCAGTCTTCGTCGCTTCCCATGGAATCTTCTGGTCTGGTGGACAGCTCTACATGATACTCAAATCCAAACAGAGAATATACCTCATTAATCAGGGCAACAACGCCTTTGATCTCATCTTTGATCTGATCCGGTGTCATGAAGATATGAGCATCATCCTGCGTGAAGCAGCGAACTCTCATCAGTCCATGAAGCTGACCGGATTTCTCATGACGGTGAACCAGACCCAGCTCACCTACACGAAGCGGCAGATCACGATAAGAACGCGGCTCAGAAGCATATACCAAAACGCCGCCCGGGCAGTTCATCGGTTTGATTGCATAATCTTCACCATCAATTACCGTTGTATACATATTGTTTTTGTAGTGATCCCAGTGTCCGGAAGTCTCCCAGAGACTTCTGTTGAGGATGATCGGGGTGGATACCTCTACATAGCCTGCTTTCTTGTGGATCTGTCTCCAATAATCAAGCAGTGTATTTTTCAGAACCATTCCCTTCGGAAGGAAGAACGGGAATCCCGGTCCTGCCTCATGCATCATGAAAAGTCCCAGCTCTTTTCCGAGCTTTCTATGGTCACGTTTCTTAGCCTCTTCCATCATGGTGATGTAAGCTTCCAGCTCTTCTTTCTTGCCAAATGCAGTTGCATAGAGACGGGTCAGCATCTTATTGTGCTCATCTCCTCTCCAGTAAGCACCTGCAAGGCTCATGATCTTGAATGCTTTACCAACACCCTTGGTGCTCATCAGATGCGGTCCTGCACACAGGTCAACAAACTCTCCCTGACTGTAAAAACTGATTTCCTCACCTTCCGGCAGATCCTCGATCAGCTCTACTTTGTACGGCTCGCCTTTTTCTTTCATGAAAGCAATCGCATCTTCTCTGGATTTTGTGAAACGCTCAATCTTCAGATCCTCTTTAATAATCTTTTTCATCTCTGCTTCGATCTTACCGAAATCATCACTAGTCAGCGGAGCCTCAAACTCCATATCATAGTAGAAACCATCTGCGATAGACGGTCCGATCGCCAGCTTGGTGTTCGGGTAGAGACGTTTTACAGCCTGTGCCATCACATGGCTTGCGGTATGGCGAAGTGCTGCCAAACCTTTCTCATCCTTTGCAGTCAAGATATTCAGCTCACAATCCTGCTCCAGAACAGTTCTCAGGTCAACGACCTCTCCATCTACCTCTCCGGCACAGGCTACACGTGCCAGACCCTCACTCAGATCTTTTGCAACATCAATTACTGACATTGCCTGTGCATATTCTTTGACTGATCCATCTTTTAATGTAATCTTCATCTCATTCTTCCTCCTTGTGAAAATAAAAAGTCCCTGAACAGCTTCATATCAAAACTGTTCAGGGACGATAGACTCTTTACCGCGGTTCCACCCTTCTTGTGCTTGCACCTCTCATTTGACGATAACGGTGTCGGCCGGACTGTATTAAAGTCGCTCCAGGGTGGTTTTCATCTGATGTCCATATAAAGCGCTCGCACCTGATGCGCTTCTCTCTGCATATTTCCAATCAGCTTACTGTTCCTGTCATGGTTTTATTGGTCTTCAATTGGCTCTTATTATAACATGTAAGAAAATGGTGTCAAGGCCTCTTTTGAAGTAATCTGTCCAAAGGTCCTGTTACCAAGCTCTTTTCTGCCTCATTCAATCCCAGCATCCACATAAATACAGAAAATACTACTATATAAGCAATACCCTGTCCAAGCAAAGCAGCGAATCCTGTGCTTGGGAAAAAGTGCTGCAATAATATTTCCAATATAATGATTGGAACAAATGCTGGTACAAATTTCAAAATCTGTATCCAGTAATATCTCATATCCAGGCCGACATACTTATGATAATAAATATTCATTACGATACAGTCAAAAATAATCAATGTAATTGCTGTTCCAATAGCCGCTCCCTGAGCGCCCCAGTATCTGATACACGGAATACTGATAAACACATTGCAGATTGCCATCGCAAAATATACAAAAGAACGAACTTTATGCATATTTTTCGCACGCATAATCTCCAGTGTAAGATTCTGAATCAAAGGAATCGTTGCCGGTATTATCAACAGAAGTGTTATCATATAGGAATATCCATAGTCTTTTCCTGCCCACAAAGCAATAAAGTTTCTTCCAAGGAAAACAAATCCCACAACTACCATAGAAAGCAGAATAAACTGCACCCGTCCTACTTTTGTCAACAATTCAGTAAGCAGGACATTATCATCATTATCTGCAACAATCCGATTCACCTGCGGAATAAATACATTGGATATAGTTGTCGACAACTGCATATACATGGTATTCAGCTGTCCGCCAACTCCATAAATTGCAACTGCCACCGTTCCGCTGAAACGACCCAGCAACACTTTATCCACATTCCAGTTAATCTGATCAGCAATCATATTCAGACATATAAAAATGGTAAATATCCACATTTCTTTCAGAAGCCTCCACTGGAAACCTCTGAATCGAATATGGACATTCAGATTCTTAAAGCAATACCACAGACTGGATGCAAGCTTTGCAATCGTCAATCCGGTAGTAACCAGTACCATTGCTATAGAGCCATATCCCATCAACAATAATGGTAACGTAATAAACGGATTAAATAAATACTGCAGAACCCTTAATACTCTCTGAAAGATAAATGCCTCATGCGCTGTAATGAAAGAATCAATTGCTCCAGCCGGAAATGTAAGCGCCAGATTAAATACCATTAAAGCAAGTAAAATTCTTGCTTTCGGATACTCATTTGCCGTCAATCCACTTCCAAATACCATCTGAATATTCTGTACGAGAACGATTCCACAAAACATACAGATTGCTGCAATAATCAGAAAAACTGTCAGATACATTCCATTAAAACTGGCAACTTTTTTTTCATCTCCATCTTTCTTGATTCTGGAATAGAACCTCATATATGAACTGCCGAATCCAAGGCTCAGTACATTCAGATATGACACCACTGATGCAACCAGCTGATACAGACCATATTCGCTCTGTCCCAGCAATCGCAACATAATGGGTGTATACAAAATACCAGATAAAATATGGATAATCTGTGCCAGATAGGAAAGAAGAACACCCGCCTTCTTCTGATCTACCTTCATTATGCGTGTTTCTTTCCGCAGCACTGTTTATATTTCTTGCCACTGCCGCACGGACACGGATCGTTACGTCCAATCTTCGGTCCTTTTACGATGGTGCCGGACTTCTTCTGCTCCAGATACAGTTCATGTTTCTTCTCTTTATCGAAGATCTTGTCCCACTGCGGAAGCTCATACAGCCAGTCCGCTTTTGCATCTACCATGTTCTTGTAGAGTTTCTCTTTATCAAATTTCAGACTGACAACAGTATCCTCTTCCATCTCTTCAATCGGATTAGCTTCCACAAGGCTCTCATTAATACCATCCAGGAATCCAGTCATCTCCATGATGCTTAAGCCATATTTTTCAGCCAGCTCTTTAACAGTTCCTTTTACTTCTACATCCGGCTCTTCCAGAAGCTTCTCATATACTCCCTTTTCCAGATTGAAATAATTTGCCCAGAATCTCTGAAGAGTTCCTCTGTCTTTGGTCTCATCATATGCGATTTTCTGCCATTCTTTTAATAATGCCATGTTTTTATCCATCCTTTACTTCTTAATACATTTTTATAAAATACTTCTCATAATATATAACATTTTCCGTTATTTTTCAATCTTAAAATACCGATCCAGCACCATATCCTCTATTTTTCCAACGGTACAGTTGCGCACTGTATTGATCACAAAACAGATTGCCAGCACAACCAGTGCGTAAACAGCCACCACAGCAAACAGATACCATACTGTTTCATATGCTTCTACCGTCACATACCCATTCAAAAACTTTCGCACGGTCCCTTCAAACACATAGCAAGCCAGTACATTTTGCGCCAGTTTATTGATAATGCCAGACTGAAGTTTCAGGCTCTTGAACCACAAGAAAATAAATATTGATGAAAATAAAATGGTGACGGAACAGTCTCTGGCGAAATTTCCGGTACAGGTTCCCCTAATAAGTGACAAAACCATATTCAGTACAAATGTGGCAGCCACACCTGCATATGCCAGAATAGCAGCTTTACGCTTGGGAACTGCATCCTCTTTATACTTTCTGATATATCTTCCGATCAGATACATCAGAATCATATTTGCCAGACCCTTCCCGCTGTCCGCAGTTACATTGTCCGCGATGAAAAAGATGCTCGGAATCACGCTAAACACTGTCACACACAGAAGCAACAGCTTTTCGAATTCCTTCTTTTCCATCTTCTCCGGAATCTGGTTAATGTACGGAGCCAGAAGCATCAGTACAATATAGCAGGTCATAAACCAGTATCGTCTGGTGATTACCGGGAAAATAGCTTTTATCCAATCTGTTTTTGATATAGCGTCCCATCCCATGACCGTTGTACAGATGGTTGCGGTCAGCGAAAAGAATATCACTGTCAGATCCAGCTTTATAAGTCTTCTGGTATTCTTTTTGATTCCAAAATATCCGGAGATCAGCACAAAGCAGGAAACCCCACAGTTAAACAGTGCATTTTCAAACACTGCAAGCGCCATATTTCCGCCGTATACCGTCTCCAGCATGCTTCCAAAGGTGTGCATATATACAATTCCAAACATGCATAAGATACGTAATAATTCTATACCGGATTTTCTGTTCATTACAATTCAACCTTATCTAAATATTTCTGGAAGACTTTTTGATCAGGTATTTCATATACCCAGTACTCTTCCGTATCCAGTATCAGTTTCCAGTCTTCCTGCGGATCAAATAGTCCTTCAGTTCTTTCTTTTTCAAGAATTAAAGGAAATTCCCCTTCATGATATTCGAATGTAACAGGAGTCAGCCAGTTCCGATTTTTCAGTTTATGATTCGGTCCATACGCCTGTACAATTCTCATATCCATCTTACCATTTGTCAATTCAGTCATCAGATTGCCTGATTTAAATGTTGAATATCCAAATGTGTAGTCACTGTCCATTAGTAAATCATATACAGAACGGAGGCCTTCATTTGTTGTGCTGCTGGCTATGGTATGATATTCCCTCATTCCCAACATTCCAATCACAATATAAATGCAAGTAAGACAAATGTACTGTTTTTTTATCGGAAACTTATCCAGCAATGCGAGCAGCAAAAAGACTGGAACCGTACTGCACATGATCCATCTGGCTTCCACCATATCAATTGCAATAAACAAAAACAAACTGACACTAAATGTCGCTATCACAAATGCAGGCAGAAGTTGCTCTTCCTGTTCCAGGTTCTTCATTTTCACTGCCAGACGAATCAACACATAAATAATTGTACCCACCAGAACAATTGACAATGCGTTACAGATTCCACCAAGCGAAACCAGATCTTTTTCACCGGCATATCCGGTAACTGTTAATATGGCATTGAAAATATTCTGGAAATTTTCTGCAGTAAATACTTCCGGAAATTTCATTGCCCGATCCGTATCATATATATAAGTTTTACTCAGAATCAATATATTGACCAGATATCCCCCAAAGGCTGCTACGCTCCAAATTAATGCTGACAATGCCCCCATAGGAATATCTAACAGATGGTTCCATTTTTTTCGTTCCTGCTGATTCCACCAGATCCAGAAAAAAGCCACAAGCAATGGTGCATATGTCAGTTCCAGATGTCTAAGTCCTTCCAGACTACTGACAAATGCAAGAACACTACCTGCAATTACAAGCATCCCTTTGGACTTAACACTTTTCTCTTTCTTGCAGATTCTAAGCGCCAATCCCAGTGTCACAAAACAAACCGATACAGCCGGAATGTAATATGCTTTCATGGCCAAAAACAGCCATGCTCTACTAACAGGTATCAGTAATAAAAACGCACTTTTCCAGAAACGTGCCGATGCCTTTTCAGAATCTATTCCACGCAGGCAAAAATAATAACATCCAAGGAAAATTCCACTAAGTATCATTTGTCCAACGATACGAACCACCTGGAAATTTGATGTAAAATGAAACAGTAAAGAATAGACCAACTGATTATTCAGAATTTCTATTTCTGTAGAACCTTTCCATGTGGATGAAATAATTTTTCCTTCTCGTGCTAATAATCTGGCATATACTAATTCTGAAGCATCATCAGAATTTATAAAATTAAAATAATATTTATGTGTCATCCATGCATTCAGCAAAATAATTGCCACCAGCATGACTTTTCCAAACAGAATAAAACATTTTTCTGTTTTTTCTTTACTCCAATTTAGTTTCACAAATGTTATTCACCTCTTTTAATAAATCGTTCCATCATTTCACTCAATTTTTTCGCATCAAATGTCTCAAAAAACTCTGCCTTTTCATAATCTCCTACTCCATCTCTGGCATAAAGGCAGTCTGCTGCCAGAATCGGTGCTCCCACAGATCTGGCTTCCAGAAGCGGCAGACCAATGGTTTCAATATAAGACGGAAATACCAGTACCGATCTGGCATATTGTGCAAACAAGTCTTCCCTTGACATCATTCCCACGAATCGGATCGGCAGCGTCTTCTCTTCCGCTTCTTTTTTCAATGCTCGAATACCGTCGTTCTCGTCCCCGTTCAGAGTCCATACCGCTTCCCAGTCAGTGCATCCCCGCTTCTTCAGAAGCTCACAGGCTTTCAGAAATGTGCGGTGATTCTTATAGGCAGGCGGTCCTGCAGGGAAGAAAAACACCGCATGTTCTTCTTCCATCTGCCATGGATCCGTCTTCAGCATCTCCACAGGCGGGAACTTCACCTGTACCCGTTCTGCCGGGATCTTACATTGCCGGACGATCTCTTCCTTCATCCAGTTGGTCTGCACCAGCACCTGCTCCGCTCTGCGGATAGATCTCTTCATCATCCGTCCAAGGATCTGCTGACTGTACCATGGACGAAATGCCTCCTGCGGTTTGAACTTGTATTCAGAGAATGGAAGGGCATTATGTTCATAGACGATCTGCGGCACTCCCGCATGTGGAAGTTCGATATTCTGTAAGGACAACACCTTGTCCGCATGATATTTTTTCACCAGCTTATGCGCCAGCACCTGATCAAAATACATCCGATGAAGCGGGCTCTTCTTGATCCACGGGAAGTTCAGCACCTTGATATGAGGCTGTTCCTTCAGTTCACAGACACTGAGCACGAAGATATACTCATTCTTTGTATCCTTACAGAACTCCTCATAGAAGCTGTTCAGTACAGTCAGTGCTCCTCCGCTGGATGCGGCCACATCATAGACCAGGATCCTCATGACTCTTTTACCTTCTGCATGGCTTTGATTAGCAATTCCTGTCCACGGAATGCATCAGCAATGACCGTATTCTTCTCCTGTCCGCGGAGCACTTTGCAAATATATTCATACTCTGCATGGATTCCCTTATCCTGCTTGAGCTTTTCTTTTACGGACTTGGTACTGCCGTATTTCTTCAACCGGATAAAGTTGTCCATCTCATAGACCGAACCATTGGACAACACACGAAGCTGTTCCTTCGGATATTTCTTGGAGCCCATGGAAGAGTAGACAATATTTCCAATGGCACCTGATGCAAACCGAAGAGTGATCAGTACGTTATCATTCATCGGATAAGCATTATTGGACGCAGCAGTTACTGTCAGATCCTCCAGATGACTTCCGTCCAGATACTGGATCAGATCCACAAAGTGACATGCCTCGCCAAGAATCCTGCCGCCGCCTGCTGCTTCATCATGTACCCAGTGATCCTTCGGAATAAATCCGGCATTTCCGATAAAATCATAGACTGCCGGAATCTGATCCGTCTTCATCTCTCTCCTGATCTGCTGGATCAGCGGTGCATGTCTCCGGTTCAGTCCCACGAACAGTTCGCCTTCAGACTGCTCATACGCTTTCTTGATTGCTGTCAGTTCATCCAGAGTCAGACACAGCGGCTTCTCGCAGTAGACATTCTTTCCTGCCTTCAGTGCTTCGATCACAAACTTTGCGTGGCTGTTGTGCTGGGTGGATACGGCAATCAGATCAATCTCCGGATCACTCAGCAGTTCCTGATAATTATTGGTGGTATAACCAAACGGTGTGCCGTCATTGGCCTGTGCGCCACCCACTCCGCCAGTGGTTGCCAGTCCGCGGAATTCAAAGAGCCCTGTCTCCTTCATGATCGGCAGCATGGTACTACGTACAAAGTTTCCAGCTCCGATCAGTCCCAGGCGGATCTTCTCACCAGAAGCCGCTCTCTTCGCCTTTGGATTTTCGATCCGGCTCTGCCATTTCGTATCATTTTCATCATATTTCAGAAGAACACCAATATAACGCTCATGATTCGGATTCTTGGTAATCATCTCATAAGCTTCTGCCGCTTTTTCAAACGGAATCTCATGAGTAATAATATCTGCAAGGCTGATTCTGCCCTGCGCCAGCAGACGCACAAACTCTTCAATATTGCGGCCCTCTGTAAAACGCACATAGCCAATCGGGTAATCAATACCCTTCTGCTCATAGGTAGAATCATAACGGCCTGCTCCATAGGAACGTGCAATTCTAAAGGACAGCTCCCTCTCATAGTACGGACGTCTGTCAATATTCATCTGAGTCACACCAATCATACAGATAATGCCACGATCTCTGGCAATCGCTGCAGCCAGATCCATCGGTGCATTGCTGTTGGTCGCTGCGGTAATAATCACCTTGTCTACACCCCGGCCTCTGGTCAATGCTTTCGTCATATCCGCTGCATTGTCATCACCAGAATTAATAAACGCCTTCAGCCTGGTACCCGGCATGGTCTTATCTACCACATCGTAACCGATCACATCGCATCCATAAGCATTCAGGATCCGGCATACGATCTGACCCACCAGTCCCATACCGATGACTGCCACGATCTCTCCCGGAACCACTTCTGCCTGATGGATTCCTTCCAGAGCAATACCTCCCAGCGCGCAGAATGCTGCCTGGCGATAATCAGTCAGTTCCTCAGGTACTTTGGTCAGCATGGTACGGCTTACACGGTTGATCTCACAATGGTAAGCAGTTCCCACCATTGCCACCAGATCTCCGGCCTGCACCTCGGTCACTCCTTTTCCACAGGCAATGACACGTCCCACACCGGAATATCCCATAGGCATAGGCTCTGCCAGCTTGTTAAAAGCACTCTCAATGGTAGTAACGATCCCATCTGTTGATAACTTCTCCATTACTTTTTTCACCTGATCCGGGCGCTCCAGTGCTTTCTGAATCAGATTCTTTCCACCAAAGGAAGCCAGTCCTCTCTCAGTTCCCGCACTGACAACAGTGTACAGGCTCTCCACCAGAGCCATATTTTCCTTTACTGTGGGCATAGGCTGATCAATCAGCTTCATACTTCCATCACTTACATTCAAAAATAATTGTTTCATACTTTTCTTACTTCTCCTACAGTCTATATACCCCATCCAGGAAGCAGATATGTCTGGTGTCCAGTACGATCTTTCCTTTCAGTTCGTCCATATGCTCCTTGATCTCATCATGTCCCACCAGCAGAACGACCATGTCCACATCGTGTAAGAAGCTGTCCAGATCATGGTACTGGTTCGGAACAAGATCTCTGGTCACATACGGATCATATACCTTGATCTGTCCGCTGCACAGATGACGCTCCATACTCTCCAGCATCTGAAGTGTCGGGCTCTCTCTGGTATCATCTACATTTTCCTTATAAGTCAGACCATAGAGACCTACACGTCCCACATCGGTCATGCCCTTCTCTTTCATAATGTTGTGGATCCGCTCCAGCACAAAGTCCGGCATAGAGTCATTGATCTTACGTGCTGCCAGAATGATGTTGGACAGTCCCGGATAATCTCCCACCAGGAACCATGGGTCCACAGAGATGCAATGTCCGCCAACGCCCGGTCCTGGAGTCAGAATATTGACACGGGGATGCTTGTTGGCAATACGGATGATCTCGTACACGTCCATGTTATCTGAACGGCAAATCTTGGCCAGCTCATTGGCAAATGCAATATTGATATCACGGAAGGTGTTCTCTACTACCTTGGTCATCTCTGCAGTACGGATATCTGTTACAACGATCTCACCCTCACAGAAGGAACTGTACAGAGCTTTTACCTTCTCACCAATTTCCCTGCTGTCTGCACCAATAGTACGGGAATTGTGTTTCAGCTCATATACCATATTTCCCGGGATAATACGCTCCGGTGCATGGACCAGATTGATATCCTCTCCGATGACAAAGCCTCTCTCCTCTACTACCGGACGCACATATTTATTGATGGTTCCCGGAGATACGGTGGACTCTACCACTACGGTTGCTCCCTTGGGGCAGACCTCCATCACATCTTTGACCGCTTCTGCCACGTAGCTTGCATCTACTTTTTTGCTTGCCTTGTCATAAGGGGTCGGCACTGCGATAATGTACATATCCGTGCTCTGATACTCATGAGAAAAACGGATGCCTTTTTTCACTGCCTCGTTGAACAGCTCATCCAGCCCGTCCTCCTCAAAGGTCGGCTTTCCTGACTGAAGAGTGTCCACCAGTCCCTTATTATAGTCTGTTCCTACTACTTCCACGCCATGTGCCGCAAACATCAATGCGGTGGGAAGTCCAATATAACCAAGTCCTACTACGTTAATCATGTTTTCTCTCCTTTGTGTAATGATTACCAATTGATCTGTATCTCATGTTCTGACCCATCACCTTCCCAGGCGATTTCCAGAACCTGTATCTTCATTATCTGACCAAACTCCGGTGCATAAGAGCAGATTTCTCCATCCCGGTGGATCTTTATCTGATCTGACAACTCCGGTATGATCCGGCAGATTACGTTGCCGTCCACTGCTTTCACAAGCACCTGTCCGTCCTGTTCTTCATATTCATAATCCGGCGCCAGGTGCAGATACCCCTGTGCTGATCCAATCACCTGATCCTTTACAACCACTTTCTGATCTTCTGTCAAGATCGTTCGACCCTGATGTCTGCCTGTAGCAGTGACCAGCTCTCCATGGATCCAGTCTGCACCGCAGTCGCCGGATACCTGACTGATCCGTCTCGCCACCCGGTGCTCTCCCCAGCATTCCGACTGTTCTTCCCCTTCAATGACCACCGTATTGTGTGCCCGGGTACTTCGAAAATACCCTCGCAGGCTTCCCTGATACTGTCCGGTTCCGGAGTTAACAAAGACCGGATGCTGATTCACAGACACCTCAAAGCTCAGGCCATCACAATGTCCATGTCCCGGCATGTAATCTGGTGCGATCTCTCCTGCATCCATCAGGATCTTCAGTCCCTGATGTCTCAAACAGTAATATCCTGCGTCGGGAAATGCGTTCTTATTGACTGGTGCAATGGAAAATTCTTCCCGAAGTGCCGCCAGAAGGCTCAACATGGATCTGGCCACATTATCTCCCGAATCGTTGAATAATGGAGTATGTCCCATGCCCGCTTCCAGGGAATACATGGCATCTGTCATGGGCTGCAGCAACGCACTCAATTCCTGATAGAACAACTGATCTGCATCCTTCACACCCTTTGCTGCCCTCATGACATCTTCCAGAACGATCTTATGGTACATAATACTTCTCTCATAATGTACCCCGTCAGGCAGGATCTGTTCTTTTAATTCTTCCTGTAATCTGGACTTATACTCCGCATAGATGCCTGGCTCCTTAAAATACAGGGCTCCCAGCATGACTGCCTTGAGATTTTCCAGATAATGATTTCCCAGCAAATGTAATTCCAGCTTTTTCTGCAGATGCAGATACTGGGCATACATGCTGTCTGTCAGTTTCAGAAAAAATACCTGATCTTCCTGCACCCGACCTTCAAATCCATCCAGACAGATCCACAGATTCGTTAATCGTAAAGAAATGGTGTAAGGATGCCAGCCATCTCCTTTTCCGTCCGCATTGTCGCTGATCCAACGTTCACAGTAATCACGGAAACAGGTGTAGTATTTCTCATTCTTCGTCTCCCGATAAGCTGCCACCAGCGGAATCAGGAACTCCAGATACTGAAGGTTAAAGTTCCACAGATGAGATTTCTCCGGGTGTTTCCAGTTATTTCCACTGGGTGTTCCACTCTCATGAAGAAGCGTCACATGCCCATTCAGCAGTTCTTCCAGTGAAAACCGCTTTAAGTAGTCTGGATGTTCATCCAGTCTTGGCATCCATAATGCAAGTTCTCCCTTAACCGGTGCTTTTGCCTCTGTCACCGCCGCTTTTCCTCTGGTCAGGCGGTTCTTGATCAGATATCTGATCTGACTTTTTTTCAAATATTTTAATGTCTCACAGTATTTTTTAATATCCACGCTTATTTCTGCTCCACACTCTCGATCACATGATACAACCGCTCTGTCAGCACGGAGAAATCAAAGTCTTTGGCTCCCTCCTGTGCATTGTGCGCCATCTGCGCATAAGTCTCGGCAGGCATATCATGAATCTTCAGAATCTGCTCTGCCAGTGCCTGCGGAGTGCACTCCTCCAGAGACAGACCGCACTGATATTTATCCAGAATACAATATCCCATCTTTACCGTAGAGATGATGGGCTTACCGCTTGCCATATACTCGAACAGCTTGTTGGAGCTGTTTCCGCGGGACCAGTTGTAGTTGCTCTGGGAATAATTCAATACATTCACTGATGATCTGCTCAAAATATACGGAATATATTTTTTCTCTACAAAGCCTTTGAAGATCACATTGTCAATGTGCTCGTCCTTCACCCGCTGCTGCAATTTCTCCAGCTCGCTGCCACCGCCGAAGATCAGGAACTGAATATCCTTCTTGTCCTTCAGAAGCTTGGCAGTATCCAGCAGATTTCCCACATTGTTGACCGGGCGGACCGTTCCTGTATAGACAACCTTGAAGGTATCCGATGTCAGATCCGGATCATCCAGCACATTTTTCTCGATACTTTCATAGTAATCTGACAGCTTGACACCATTATTCACATAGTGGCATTTTTTCAGGTCGATCTTTCCACCATGCGCTGTATCCCAGCCCATCTCCTTAATGTGGTCCACATCTCCCTCTTTAGTAAACACAATGGCATCCGCATGGACATACATCCATTTTTCACCGGCACTCAACATCCTTCCTGGCAGACTGTTCATCTTCACCTTACCAACAGAAAAAATCGCCTCCGGCCACAGATCCCGCACCTCCACAATGGCAGGCACATGGAATCTTCTTGCGATCAGGATGCCTGCAATACTGGTCAGCGGATGGGCACTGGATCCCATGATCACATCCGGCTTTCCATATTCTTTTGCATACTTCCTGCTGATCTTCATAAGTCCTGTAAAGAACGAGATCATATTCTTTACACGGGACAATCCATTTCCCTGATATTTGCTGGTCTTTACAAACACAAAGGGAACCCCTTCCTCTTCGGTCCGAAGATAAGGCTTCCCATGTGTGTCCACGCATCCGCCGGTCTGATGAAGCTCATTGGCCGCAAATACCGTGGTCTCTATTCCTTTTTCCTTTAAATACTCTGCAAAATAAAAATGACGAAGCAACGGTCCGGTAAGCGGGGTCGTTGCATAATGATTAAAAATCCAGAATCTTCGCATGACTTCTGTTGTCCTCCACAGCTTCTGTTAAAATCCATAGTTCTAATTATTTTAACACTTCTTTGGAGTATTTACAATATTTGAAGCTTATAGACTGTAAATCCGGCTATTTTATCCACCTCTTCACAGCTTACATTCTCATAGAGCTCTGTCAGATATTCTGTTCCCCGGTCAAAACTGCTGATCAGATAGACATTGTCTGCACCATATAATGCCTCTTTCACACTGCTGATTCCATTCTGCTTAAGCTTTCTCTCCCAGACCGGGCTGTATGCGATCCAGTCTCCCAGGGACATATAGTTCATCACATACGGATCCTTCTGCCACAGATGTACATTGTAGGTGGTCATTGCCATAGATGTCACATCGTTAAAATAAAAGTTATCCGGATGATCCATGCAATAGGCTTTTAGTTTTTCTACATTCTCATTCCATTTTGCAGTCTCCAGATTCTGTGTACGCACAGTCGTGACCTTCCATACTGCCCCGACCACCATAGCTGCCAGCAAAAGTGCCAGGCTTGCTTTTCTGCATGCCTCCCTCACTGCTGACCGGCTCACGCTTCCTGCATCATCCATCACATACTCACGAGCCAGCAGTAATAACGGCACCATCAGCATCAGATTCATACTAATCAATACCCGTTCCGGCATTCTGCCCCGGTAGAGCAGATAGAGCCAGAGTACGATCTGCATACCTGGAATACAGATGGTCTCCAGCACACGCTTCCAATCCTTTCGGAAGATCCATCCCAGAAGCAGTATCGCATAACCTGACATGGCTGCCAGATGAAGATACTCATATTTTCCAGCAAGTGTTCCTTTTATATAAGTTTTTACTGTCTGACGCAGCTTCTGTACCACATGAGTCTGTCCGCTGATCTCTTCACTTCGCTTTTCAAAATAGTCCAGAAAGAAAGACTGATCCACACGATCATCCGCTGTATAATTATAGTAATACAGATTCTTTGCTCTGGCTTTGCTGTCAACCCCCACACTGTGATAGAGTGCCTGTTCATCCTCATATCTTGGAAACATATATTCCTCGTAATCATAGATCAGGGAACGGGTGTTATTAAACGCATTGTAGAACTGCCAGTCCTCGCTGCCGTATCCAATAAATAATCCCGCCACATACAGCAAAGCTGCCAGCACCGGCGCTATAGGAATCCACAGATTCTTCTTATCCGCACCTTTGTTCTCCCATACCCTCAACAGCCACAACAGACCACAGACCGGAAGGATCATGCAAAACACTGAAAATCTCAACTCAATGCTCAGAAAACAAAGAACTGTCAGCAGCACCAGATCTCTGATCTGAATCTCTTCCGCCGTCATATACCAGAAGATCACGGTCACTGCCACAACTGCCGCCGTAGTCGTAAAGGAAAGCTGTGTCATGGGCTTGATATCCAGGATCATCCATAGTACGATCAGCGCCAATGGCCAGATATGAATCTTTCTTTCCGGTCTGCCAGCCAGTCTGTCGCAATCTTCCCGCCGTTCCTGCAGCTCTGTCAGCCTCCATGCCATCAGTCCCATACAGCATACCTGCAGAAAAATGTATCCAAGCGCATACCAGTCCACGTTCCGCACTGCACGGTAGAGTCCCGCTACCAGCAGCGGATACCAGTAACCAGTGAAGAAGCCATGGGCATCCGGTGTCCCCAGGTACTGGCCGGATATCACCTCCATCATGGTCCGGTCATCCACAATTCCGTAGACAAAAGGCACAACTGCCAGTAATACCAATATATACATCATCGGACAGATCACTGCCCAAAAACATCTTTTCTTCCAGATCATCTTCGATACCTCACCTTTATTATATTAGCATATCGTTCTTTTACCTGATGTTCAACTTAATTTTTCTTAAATTTCAACAAAAAAACAAGTAAATATTTTCCATAGGTTGACGCATTTTTTCTTATGGCTTATAATAAATTTTGATTTACAAAAGAACTAAAGGAGTTTGTTATGGAAAAGGAATACGGGGGATATCTGCCACTGGAGTTATCCAAAGGCAGACCATATTATACAGGAGATGACGTGATTGCTTTAAATGCCGGACGATATGCGATTACTTACGCCATTGAAGATGCCGGCTGGAAGAAAATCTATCTTCCTTACTGGCTCTGTGACACAGTAAAGGATGCCATTCATATCTGTCTTCCCGATGTAGAAATTGGTTATTACCATATCGATGATCAGCTTCTGCCGACAGATGTTACTTTATATGATCAGGAGGGGATTCTCTGGGTCAATTATTTCGGACTTCAGTCAGAACTGGTCATTGAACATCTGGTGCAACAATTCCACGGACAGATTATCATTGATAACACACAATCCTTTTTTACAAAACCGCATCTTCAGGCCTGGCAGGTCTATTCCTGCAGAAAATTCTTCGGTGTCAGTGACGGAAGCTATGTGATCCACCATAACATCAGACATCGGGAAATTGCCGAACGGTGTTCCAGCATCTATTCGCTCCATTTGCTGCATAGTCTGGAAAGAGGAACTAATTATTCTTATTCTTTAAATAAAGAAAATGAAACCCGTCTTGGTTTTTGCGGTCCTTCCGCCATGTCCCGCCTGACTTCCGGAATTCTGTCTTCTATCAACTACGAACAGATGCAGGAGACCAGAAATAAGAACCTGGCTGCTCTTCATCAGATCTTATCTCCATATAATGAGTTCCCGGTCTTTCGATCTGCCCCTGCCATGTCCTATCCATTCTTGTGGAAAGAGAAACAGTTGAAAAATGCGTTGATTCAGAGTAAAATCTACGTACCGACGCTTTGGACAGAGACATTGGAGAATCCCGGATCCAGTTCCTGGGAACGTTATCTATCCGAACATCTGTGTATTCTGCCCATTGATCAGCGCTATGATACTTCTGATATGGAATATATCGGAAATACCGTACTGAACCTGATCAATGAGACATCATTGTAATTTAAAAGAAGGTTATACGATTATGAAACTTAGTTTTGTGATTCCCTGCTACCGCAGTGAAAAAACAATCATCCCGGTTCTGGAAGAGATCCAGGACAAGATGAGAGAAAGATCAGAATACGATTACGAAGTGATCACTGTCAATGATTATTCACCGGATCATGTACTGGACGTATTAACTGCTTATGCAGATACGCACTCTTTCCTGAAGGTGGTGGATCTGACCCGGAATTTTGGCCAGCACGCTGCCATGATGGCCGGACTTTCCTATACCTCCGGTGACTGGATCGTATTCCTGGATGATGACGGACAATGTCCCATGGATCACCTGTGGGAGCTTCTGGCTCCACTCCATGAGGGATATGATGTTTCCCTCGCAAAATACAAGTTTGAGGAACGCAAGGAATCGTTCTTCCGTGTCCTCGGCAGCCGTCTCAATGATGCGATGGTATGTTCTCTTCTGGACAAACCAAAGGATCTGACCGTGTCTAATTTTATCGCCATGCGGTCTTTTATCGCTGATGAGATCCTCCGATACAAAAATCCGTACCCTTACATCGATGGTCTGATCTTGCGATCCACAAGAAAGATCGCCAGTGTTCCTATGGCAGACAGGGAACGGTTAAGCGGGCATTCCACCTATACACTGGGAAAGCTGATCTCGCTGTTTTCCAATGGGTTTACTGCATTTTCCATTAAGCCTCTGCGGATTGCTACCTTTACCGGTGCATTTTGCTCTGTGATCGGTTTTATTCTTGGTCTGGTCATCATCGTTGAAAAGATTCTGCACCCGGCCGGCATCCTTCCTGGCTACAGTTCTCTGATGGCTGTGAATCTGTTTATCGGCGGCATGATCATGATCATGCTGGGAATCTGCGGCGAATACATTGGCCGCATCTATATCAGTCTGAACAGCAGTCCGCAGTATGTGATCCGTGATACTTATCATCTGGACCGCCATCCGCTGCGCGGCAGTGAGACCGCTTATCTTGACAAGGAGTAGCCTTTATGTATTACTTTGGACTTATCTTATCCATTATCACTGTCTGCTATAATGCCAAAGAAGACCTGGCACAGACGGTGGACAGCGTCCTGTCACAGACGTGGAGAAATTTTGAATATATTGTGGTCGATGGTGATTCTACCGATGGAACAAAAGAATATCTGGAACAGCTCAAGCCGTCTTTTAAAGAAAAGAACATTACTTTACGTTATGTTTCCGAGAAAGATGAAGGAATTTACGATGCCATGAACAAGGGAACCCTTATGGCAACCGGTCACTGGGTCATGTATCTCAATGCCGGTGACCTCTTTGTCAATGCATCGGTTCTTCGTAATATTTTTGCGGATGATCCTGATACCCAGATTCTCTATGGGGATACTCTCTGCACCTATCAGGGACAAGTAAAGCGATATCCGGCAAAACCTTTAACCACGCTGCCAAGGCAGATGGCCTTCTGTCACCAGTCAGCATTGATCGAGCGGGATGTAGCTCTGCGTTTTCCTTATGACACCAGCTATAAGATCTGTGCAGACCATCACTTTTTCTTAAAAGCCTATTCCAAAGGACTTGCCTTTGAATACTGTGGGCTTCCCATCGCGGTCTATGAGATCTCCGGTGTCTCTGACCGAAACAAATGGCAGGCACACAAAGAGCAGCTGCGGATGCAGAAAGAGCTCGGGGAGCTTTCTATCACCCCCAAATGGATTCTGCTGGAACTGGTATTCTTCATCAAACTGGGCTTAAAAACCATCCTTGGACAAGCATTTATTGATAAAGTCAGAAAAAAGCGGCTGAACTGATCAGCCGCTTTTTATTACTCATTTTTTGATTTTAAGATGCTCGCCAGGAATATGAGTCCTGCAAACAAGGTAAGAACCTGATTTCTGTACGTATACCAGTAGTGGATCTGGGAATGATTGGACATGACCAGATACCAGATATACGGATATACTGCCACCAGCAGCATGGGCAGATAAGCCAGGATCGTCTTCATATCCTTTGCTTTCTTCCAGATCAGCAAAATCAACGCGATAACTGCGATTACAATTACTACCTTACTCCAGCTGATCATTCCATTGTCACGGATATTGAGCCACGCCTTCAGATTCTTCTGAAGAGTTCCAATCCGATCCAGCGGCTCCTCTTCACTTCCGTTCAGACGATATTCAATCACGCTCAGGTTTCTGATAAAGTACCGTACACCAAGAACGACTGTCGTAATCCCCCATTTTGCGATCCAGGTCAGTGCATAACCAACTCCCCAGGAAATGGATGACCAGATGGTGAACAACAGATTATCCTTCAGATCAGCCTTCTCATCCCGTACCCGCATCCACAACAGCAGGATCAGCGGAATTCCCAACGTAATGATCGGATAAGTCAGAAAATCAAAGAAATTCTCTATCATCCCTACTGCAAAGAAGAACAGGAAAAATCCCATCTCTTTCATTCGCAGCTTCTCATACCTGCTCATCAGAACCCCGATGGACACAAATAATACCAGAAATGTAGATAAAAACTGCAGACATACAGACGACAGCGACGCATTTCCTGTGGTAATTGACAGTACATACAGTACTGCATAGGCTGGCCTGGTCTTCTTCGCGATCATCCACGCACTCCAAAACAGCAGAATCTGAAATGCCAGCATGCCAAGATACCGGATCTCCGTAATCTGGAACAGCACACTCAGCGGCCGCAGATACAGCATATATCCATGCCAGTATCTGGGGTACTGATTGATACTCACCGATGCCTGAATAGGATTATAATCCCGGTTCGGAATCAGCCCATTATACATAACTCCTTCTGTATGCACATCCATGATGGAGTTGTGACGATAGAAGAAATACATAGGATAAGATCCCTCTCCATCCATGATCTCTATGGAGCTGTTCACATTGTTCTGGATCCAGGAATCCGGAATGCAAAATACCAGTGCCATGGAAACAAAAAATGCAAGGATCAGTCCCACATATACCTTAACGAACGGTTTTAATTGCTTTACTCTTCCCATTTTTTTGTATTCTGTCCTTCCTCATAATCTGTGTCTACAAATATGGTAAATTCATCCGTATGACCATATTCTTTATAGCCATAAGACTCCCAGTTATCACTGTACATGTGGCTGTTAGAAAATACCAGAAATGTACATCCTTCTTCTTTGGCTAAAGATGCGACAAATGCAACATCCATTTCTTCTTCCTGAGTTGCCTTATACAGAGCTGCCTGCGGGCTATCCACTTCCCTTACATTGTAAGTCAAAATATTCCGTCCGTACTCTAGCGTAAGTGACGGATCATACAACCGAATATAAGGCATCAGGCGATTGGATACCAGTGCATGAACATTGCCTGGAAGCAGATCACAGACTGCCACCACATTCTGCGGAATCTTATAATCATTGGTCGATGCCTGAAACTCCTCTGATTTTAACAATGGTGTTCCACACAGTATTATCACTGCCATCCCGATCAGAAACGCTCCCTGCCGCAGCCAGCCTTTCAGATGACCGATCAGCAGACAGCATCCATAGGGAATCAGTACAGCTATCAGGATCAGCCACAGGATCCGCCAGTATACGTTCTCTCCCAGCAGCTTCATGAACAGCATACCGGTCAGCGGACACCAGTAGATAAATAAAAACAACAGCGGCAGCACACCCAGCAGCAGTCTTCGCATGTCATCTTTCTCTTTCCAGAAAATAAAAACCAATACAATCAATAACAGCGGAAAGATCCAGGCTCCCTGAAAGGTATCGAGAAAATCAGTTTTAGCTATTGTAAAAAATTCCTGCATCTTATATCCTTTCAAAATTCTTTTCTGTCAGCATCAATGAGTCAGACAAATATAATACACTCCTAAAATAATACACGGAATACAAGCCGCGATTCCATACGCCAGACAGGAAATACTTTTCTTCTTTAACGAAACCACCAGGATCGTCAATCCTACAAATACCGGTGTCAGCATAATTCCCATGGATGACAGGAGACACCCTGCAAGCCCTGTCACACCAAGCATCCACCAGTCTGCCCATGTTTTTTCCTGCAGAGCGATCCGAAGCATCCAGTAAAACAGCAATGGGATAAGAACTGTAGCCAGAATTCCCTTTCCCACCCATGGGGTAATGCTTAGAAATGTCAGCCCCGAAGTATGCTCTCCGCTCATAAAGAGATGAAGCAGTACTGCAAATGCCAGAAACATTCCCTGCAGACCACTGTCTTCTGGAAACAATTTCTTTCCCAGCAGTCCATACACCATATATGCCAGAGGAATGATCAGCCAGGGCAGGATCGTGTGGGCCATGATTGTCGGGATCACCCCGATCAGCTTTGATAACCATGCATAGAAAATGGGCCACAGAGATAACACATATCGTTTATCAAAATCCGCCATAGCTCCTGTCTCCGGATAGACCCAGTAGATCTTATCTGACCAGACAGCTTCATTGGCAAGATTCACATAATAAGTGTCATCCCACTCCAGATACATATGATGGTGAAGGAACCACAACTGATAACAGATCAATACCAGTGCCACCAGATGTCCCAGTGTCACATATTGTCGCCAGTTCTTCAGAAATTCTTTCCCATCTTCCAGAATATCTTTCCAGCAGAACACCCCTGCCAGTGTGACCATTCCGGCTACAATGGTATATACCATCACAAAGCTATGGAAAGATGCAAGCTTCATGGTCATCGGCACAAGGATCAGCTCCATCAGCGCCCACCAGACCATCACACCTGCTACAATGGAAAACCAAAATCCTTCTTTATGAAGTTTTAATACTCGTCGCAATCCATATCCGGCGAAAAATGCTCCACCGAAAAACAGGATTGCCGTCCGTAAGATTTCCAGCCTCATGGTTCCTCCTGTGATTCCAGCATCCACAGCTGCTGGTCTTCCAGATTGTACTCATACATCTGGTCTGTCTTTTCCTGATAATCATAATAATCATTGATCTTCTGCTGATTCAGAACGGATACGTAAGGATAAGTAAACAGGTTCACGCCCAGCTTGTCATATCCGCCCTCACTTACCGCCGCATTCAGATTCTTCACGCCCATCACAAGTGTGAGACACAGGAAAAATGTCATAACTCCGGTTCCTACATATTTTCGGAAAGGTATGCCTGTACCAATATGGGGCTTCTCCGTTATCATCATATCTTCAGAACTCCGACAACATGCCACAAGTCCTGCTGCCACCGCACACTCCACAACCTTGAAGATTGTCGCATAGCGGCTGGCATAATAGGCATTCCCTGACATCAACATATAAAAGCAGACACCACAGATATATACTTTGAACAACTGCTGTACCCACTTGGGAATCTCTTCCTTTTGCCTGCAAAGCCATATATATAGCATCAGCAATACTGCAAAACTCACCACACGCTCGCCCACAGCAAACAGGCTCATGCTGCCCTCTGTGAGAAAATGTGTCATATGATAGAATGGCAGAATTCCCAGGATCAACTGCTCCACCACTGGAATCTGAATTACCAGCCCAACAACCATCGCTGCTCCTGTCAGAGTCACCATGCCCCACACAGGAATATAGTATGCGATCACCAGCACCAGCCATCCATATCCCACCTTATGGAATGATGCCGCGATCAATACACCGATCACATACTGGATCCATTTCTTTTCCAGATAAAACGGAAGCACCAGTCCTAAGAAGATACAGATCGCCATGGCCTGGCGCAGCCCCGATACCATGTAGACAAAGATCAGCACCGGATAAGACAGAAACAGTCCCGTAGTCTGATACGGGACATATTTTTTCAGAAAACGGCCAAGCAACAGCATCTCGATCACTGCTGCTGCCATGGTCACTGTCCAGAACGGTGCCTGGAATAGTTTGAAAAAGGCGCAGAACAACCGCCAGCCCATCTCCGGATAGAATCCACAGATATAGCCTTTGGTCAGATCGATTACCGCAGGAATCGTCCGATAGATACCCTCATAGGTGGCATAGTCTGTTCCCTGTCCAAACCGCAGGGCAACCACTGCCGTAGTCACACACCAGCAGACAGTAAATATCTTTTGCTGATACTTGGGCTTGAACCATTCCAGTACCGCTCCTGCCGCAAGCAGCAATAATACAATCAAATACAGATTCATGCTTTTCCTTCCAGAATATCCGCAATTCGCTTGCAGGCAAATCCGTCACCATAAGGATTGCTTGCAGTGCTCATTGCCCGATAAGCTTCTTCATCCTCCAGAAGCTGTTTGAAATTCTGATAGATGACTTCCTCATCGGTTCCCACCAGCTTCAGTGTTCCTGCCTTGATTCCTTCCGGACGCTCGGTAGTATCACGCATGACAAGCACCGGTTTTCCAAGAGACGGCGCCTCTTCCTGAATTCCACCGCTGTCCGTAAGGATCAGATAGCTTCTGGACAGGAAATTATGGAAATCCAGCACATCCAGAGGCTCAATGATACGGATCCGCTCATCATCTCCCAGAATGGAGTCCGCGATCTCACGGACTACCGGATTCATGTGGATCGGATAGATGGCTTTGATATCCGGATGCTCGTCGCATACCCGGCGAATGGCACGGAACATATGCTTCATAGGCTCGCCTAAATTTTCCCGGCGATGGGCCGTGATCATGATGAGACGGCTTCCCTTTGCCCACTCCAGATCCGGGTGGGTATAGTCTTCTCTCACAGTGGTCTTCAGCGCATCAATGGCCGTATTACCGGTTACATAGATGGTATCCGGATTCTTGCCTTCCCGCAGAAGATTCTCTTTGGACAGCTCTGTAGGTGCAAAATTATAGGCAGAAATAATGCTCACTGCCTGACGGTTGAATTCCTCAGGATAGGGAGAATAGATGTTGTAGGTACGAAGACCAGCCTCCACATGTCCCACCGGGATCTGCAGATAGAAGCATGCCAGTGCCGTCACAAATGTCGTGGAAGTATCTCCATGGACCAGTACTACATCCGGCTGCACCTCTTCCAGCACTGCTTTGATCCGGTTTAAAATATTTGTCGTCACATCAAACAGGGTCTGACGGTCTTTCATAATAGACAGATCATAGTCCGGCTCCACCTGAAATGCTTCCAGTACCTGATCCAGCATCTGCCGGTGCTGACCGGTCACACATACAATAGTCTCTATCCCTTTCCGGGTCTTCAGTTCATTGACCAGCGGACACATCTTGATTGCTTCCGGTCTGGTTCCAAATACCAACATTACCTTTTTCATGCCTGTTTCTCCTCCAGTGCATTCTGAATCTTCTGGGCAAGTCTGTGATTATTCCGCTCCACATGTACATGATCCACAAAATAATGCACGGCATCCTGCCATTTAGTGTAGTGCTCTGCCACTGCTTTGATCGCCTGTGCATAATCATCATCTGCGATTCCCACACCGTATTTCTCGCAGAACTCCTTTAACGGAGGATTGGTAGATGTGACCACCGGCTTTCCTTCAAATAAGAATTCAAAGATCTTGCCACTGGCACAATATTTATTATTCAGGTCTCTCTGGTGATAAGTCACCATACCCACCTGACTGTGATCGATAAAATATTTCAGATGATCCTGGTCCATCCGGGGCAGGATCTTCACATTGGTCAGTCCATAATACTGAATGATCCGATGCGCCAGTTCCTCATCCTCTTCCTCACTGTCACCGATGAGCAGAAGCTCATACTTCTCCCCCAGATCCTTCATGGCCTCGATCATCTTTCCGGTAGTACGGGTCATATCGCAGCCTGCTGTAGAAATGATACGGAACTTCTCTTCTGCAAAGAATTCCTGACACTCCTGCTCCACCTGACGAGCTCTTTCTTCAGAAGAGTATGCCAGACGACGGATATTTTCATAGTTGAACGGACGTTTCTTCAGCCCGAACATCTTCACCATAAGCTTTGCGCGAAATGCATTGGCTGCGATGACCACATCTGAATGTCTGGTGAAGATCTTCTCCATGAGACAGCCGATCCGTCCCGGGATACCAGCCGCACTCTTCATATCATAGAGTTCCCGACAATCCTGGATCACATAGGTGGCTCCTGTCAGACGTTTTGCCAGATAGCCCGGCAGGATTCCCTTCCGGTTATCAATAAAGATGGCATCTACATCCTGCATGTTCTTCGCCTGCTTTGCACAGAAGGAAATGAATTTCAGATATCCGGAACCCTTATACAGAATGTGCTGTCCGCTTATTGGTTCTTCACCCTCATCGCGAGTGATAAAGGTAACTTCACCCAGCTCCTGCGCTACTTTGATCAGTTCTCTGAGACGTCCATCATATTTATAAGAATCATAGGAAATGAAAAGTATATTCATGCTTACGCTCCTGTTTTTTCACGGATCAGACGGATGATCTTATCCTGATCCTCTTCTGCCAGATAAGGAGATACCGGGATTGCCAGTGTCCGTCTGCAGATGCTGGTAGTTACCGGCAAAGTCTCGCCGTACAGACAGCAATTCTCAAATACCTTCTGCTGATGCAGTCCCTTCGGATAATAGATCATGGTCGGGATTCCATTCTCCTGCAGGTAAGCACGTACTTCGTCTCTCTGTGCCTCATCCTTGAAAAGAATGTTGTAAGATGCCCAGCTGGAAGTATAGCCATCCGGGATCTGCGGAACTTTCACACAGTCTGCCAGAGCTTCTGTATATCTGGCTGCCACACGGTTCACGTCTGTCAGCTCATACTCTTTGAATGCTTTTAATTTTACCTGCAGAACTGCTGCCTGAATGGTATCCAGACGGGAGTTCATGCCCAGACGGACATTATCATATTTGCTGCTGCCCTTTCCATGTACTCTCATAGAACGGAGCAATGCTGCCCATTCATCATTATCAGTGAAGATGGCACCGCCGTCTCCATAGCAGCCCAGCGGCTTTGCCGGGAAGAAGGAGGTGGTTGCAATATGTCCGAATGTACCGGCTTTCTTTCCATGATAGGTGCTTCCAAATCCCTGTGCACAGTCTTCCAGCACATAGAGACCATATTTCTCTGCCAGTGCCAGTACCTTATCATAGTCAGCCGGAAGTCCGAACAGGTCTACGACTACCATGGCCTTCGGCTTTAATTTTCCTTCTTTGATCACTGCCTGAATGCAACGCTCCATGCTCTCCACATCGACGTTGAAGGTATCCTCATGCACATCTGCGAACACCGGAGTTGCTCCCACAAATGCCACAGACTCTGCGGAAGAGAAAAATGTATGATCCGGTACAAATACCGCATCCCCTGCTCCGATTCCCCATGCTTTCAATGCCAGGACCAGCGCATCCGTTCCATTTCCACAGGAAACACAATTCTTCACACCTACGTATTCTGCCAGCTCTTTCTCCAGCTCCTCTACCTGATCTCCTGCAATATAGTCAGAAGAATCCAGCACTGCCTGAATGGCCTCGTCCATCTGCGGCTTCAGTGCCCGATACTGACTCTTTAAATCACGAAACTGCATCTTATGCTTCCTCCTTCATTCTCTCCAGTAATCTCCAGATACCCTCTGCGGAGTTAAAGTTCTCCGGTACGATCTCCTCTGCCGGGATCTCCACACCAAACTGATCCTCCAGCTCTGCGATCAGTGTGATCACATCAAAGGATTCCAGAAGGCCTTCATCGATCAGTTCTGTCTCCTTTGTAAAATCGATCTCCGGTTTCAGAGCTGATAATACTTCCATTAATTCTTCCATGGTACTTCTTTTCTCCATTTCCGCGCTGTCCACTGACCGCGCTGTATAAGTTTGTATAACATCTGTATCTACTTTGTATCTTCCCTATCTACAAGTATTCAACATCCAGGTCTCCAGTCCATCACGGAGCTTCACTGCACCCTCATCTTCACTGTAGAGATAGATCTTCGGCATCTTTCTGCTTAAGAACAGATAGATTCCTTCCGTCACCGAATAAGCACCGATATTGTGGAACACCAGATAATCTCCCACTCTTGCATCGGTAAGCGGCAGTTTTTTCAACAAAATATCAGCCACCGTACACAGGGAACCATAGACGGTCCATTCCTCTTCGTCCTTCTCTTCCAGTGAATGCTGTGGAAAATAAGACAGGATCGGCGTCTTCATGGCCATATTCTGACCATAGTAATTTACATGATTGATGCCTCCATCTACGATACACACGTTGACCGCATCATTTTTCTTCTGATCCATGATCTTCGTCATATAATATCCACAGGATGCGGTCAGAAACCGTCCCATCTCAAATATGATATCATAAGGTCTTGGCTCCTGGAACAGCTCCATAAACTCTGTCAGCAGACGCTCATCCTCTTCAAAATCATCCTTGGTAAAATAAGGCACACCAAGACCTGGACCAAATTCCAGCACCTGCGTCACAAACCGTTCCTCTTTCTCCAGTCTTCTGGCGAAATCTTCAATGTACTCTACTTCCCCGGCAATCTTTTTCATGACTTTTTTCTGGGTTCCAGTAAAATACTGCAGCCCGACCATAGTCACATGAGGGAACTTCTCTCTGTCGCGGATACACTCTGTCACATCTGCTTCGCTCATACCAAACTGGTTGCCGCTGGTCACACGAAGCAGCAGCTCCACCTGACGACCCAGTTCGTCCGCACAGCGGCTCACCAGCTCCAGCTGGCTTCTGGATTCTGCTGTATAATGGGTCACCCCCTGCTCCATGGCATAGCGTACATCCTCATACTCCTTGTTCACGCCGGAAAGAACGATCTTCTCCATGGGAAGCTTTCTCTCCACACAGATGTGAAACTCTCCCGGAGAACACACCTCATATCGATCCGCCTGGGATTCCAGTGCTTCCACCAGAAACGGATTGGCTTTGATGGCAAAGCACAGCTTCGCCGGATGAATCATCTCTTTGATCCATCCGGCTCTCTTTTTCAATATATCAGTATTAAACACAAAAGACGGCGTTCCCAGCTGAACCGCCAGTCCTTCCAGTTTTTCTTCTGTCACAGACGCTACCTCCTGCTCTAACTCTTTACACGGTTCTGCATGGATTCCCGATACTCCTCCATCAGACACTTCCGGTCGATCTTGCCGTTCTTGGTCAGCGGCATCTCGTCCACCTGACGGAACACATTAGGAATCATAAACCTGGGAAGCCGCTCTGTCAACCTTTCGATGATCTCCTTTGTCTCCAGTTCGCCCACGTAGAATCCGATGATCTTCGTATTCGGTTCATCGTAGATACAGCACACACGGCTGATTCCATCCAGTGCCTGGAACGCAGTCTCGATCTCTCCCAGCTCGATCCGATGTCCCATATGCTTGATCTGAAAATCCTTCCGGGTCACATAATAAAGTTCCCCGTTCTCATACCGTCCCAGATCTCCGGTGCGGTAAATGGGTTCCAGATACCGATGATTCAACGGATTCTGTACAAACGCTTCCGACGTCTTCTCTGAGTTTCGATAATAGCCCAATGCCAGAGCTGTACCGGAGACACAGATCTCGCCCAGTGCGCCTGGTTCTGTCACCAGATGGTCTTCCTCGTCCAACAAGAAGACCCGCTCATTCGGAAATGGCACTCCGATGGGAAGTGTCTGATCTTCCGTGAACTCCCGGTTCACAATATAGTAGTTACAGTTACAGGTGATCTCAGTTGGTCCATAGAGATTCACATACAGCACATCCGGCAGATACTCCCGCCAGTAGTTAAGCTGCTTCACCGGCATCACCTCACCACTGAACATGACTCTACGAAGAGTGGTCGGTACCTTATACCGGAAACCCTTCAGCATGGAGATGATGCAAAGTGCAGATACAGCCCAGGTCAGGCTTGTCACCTTTCTATCATCCAGAAAATCCAGAAGCTTCTTCGGAACACTGAAGTATTTCTTCGGAATTACTTCCAGAGTCGCTCCCATCTTCAGACATGGATAAATATCCTTCACCGATACGTCAAAATCAAAGGGTGCCTGATTGCCGATCACATCCTCTCTGGAAAATCCAAAGATTCTTGTGAAATGCTCTGTAAAATCAATAACAGAACGGTGGGATACTACCACACCTTTTGGCACTCCTGTGGAACCGGAAGTAAAGATGGCATAGAGTGGATCTACATCACAGGTCATCTTTCGGCGACTGGCAAGTGCCTCTTCATCAACCGCAGTCTCCACCAGCTCTTCTGCCAGAAGCACTTTACCGGTGAATCCAAGGGCAGCAACTCTCTCTGCCAGCTTTCCGCTGGTAACGATGACCTCTGCCTCCAGCGTATCCAAGATCGTGCGGATCCGCTCATCCGGCTGCTCCGGCTCGACCAACGTATAAAAGCAGCCTGCACAGACTGCTCCCATAAATACATTCAGGGTCCAGGCTTCCTTCTCCATCAGCACCGGCACCGGTGCATTCTGCGGCAGCACCTGAAGCAGTGCACTTCCGATCCTTTTTGCATTTCCAAGCACCTGTGCAAAGGTATAGCTGTGTTCCAGATCTTCAAAAGCCGGTTTGTCAGGACAGTCCGCCGCTGTGGCTTCCAGATAATCTAAAATGTTCTGAACCATGAATGTCTCCTTATTTCTTCTTTAACTCCAGTACTTTCCGTGCCGGGTTTCCAAACTGCTTTTCCCCTTCCGGCACATCCTTGATCGCCACGGCTCCGATTCCCAGATAAGCATGATCTCCCACGCTGATCCGGTTGGTGGTCACTGCCATAGGCGCAATATATACATGTTCTCCCAGGTCACAATGACCGGAGATACTTGATTTTCCTCCAACGGAGCTGAATTCTTTGATCACACAGTTGTGTCCCACATCGCCCAGCATACCGATCACGGAGCTTTTTCCAAGAACTGTAGTCCTGGAATCACCAGCTGCCAGAATGGATCCAGCCAGCAGCAGGCAGCCATCTTCAATGACGGTTCCGGCCAGGTGAGGCAGATCTCTGCATACGCCGTCTTCCAGACGATATACATCCATATCATCCACACCGATCAGACATTTCTCCTGAATCTCCACATGAGATCCGATCCGTACATGATCCTTGATAATGGTTCCGGCTCCGATCTTACAATGATCACCGATCTGTACGTCAGCTCCGATCACACAGAAAGGTGCAATCTCCACGTCCGTTCCGATCTTCACATCAGAACTGATATAGCTTCCATTCTTCTGTACCAGCTCTGCTTTCGGGAGCAGCTTTTTATAGGTTTCCAGCAATACACCGTACAGACTCTTCTGCATGGATGCCTTCAGCTGAACACAGGACTCGTGAAGCCCTGGCAGCTCTATTTCTTCTTTTGTCACAAAGATGCTGTCACGCACTTTCGTATAGCTGTCTGCAACCTCTGTCCTCACGTAGATCATGCTGTTGTTCTCCGGTGCTTCCGGATCGGACACGCCGTACAGCAGTCCTTCTCTTCCTGCAAGCTCCGGGAATGCTGTCCCCGCAAGCTCGCTCATCTTTATCTCGCCGATCTTAAACATCGAATTCTCCTGCCATATCCGTACTCTTGAAATGTTTCAGCGGAAGTTTTACCGGTACTCCATCCTTCTGGCTCTTGTAGATGGCAAGCACCATCTCCAGCGCATTACGTCCTGCCACCGCGTCCACATACGGCTGTCTGTCATGCTCAATGGCATCGATCACATCCGCATACAGACTGGTATGACCATTTCCATATACATTGCTGGTAGCTTCCTGCAGGTTCTGATTCTTGGCGTCCTCTGCCTGCTCATCCTCGAATGCCCATACATCTATATTATTGGTGGAGGTACCACCCAGCTTCACGGTTCCGTGCTCACCGAACATATACAAGGTCTCTTCCAGATTCTTCGGATATACATTGGTAGTTCCCTCGATGGTTCCGATGGCACCGTTTTTGAATTTTACGATAGCCATACCGATGTCCTCGGCCTCCAGATAATGATGGAACTGCTGTCTGGTCACACCATAGACCTCATCTACCTCATCTCCGAACATCCAGCGGAGAAGGTCGATGCCATGGATACACTGATTCATCAGCGCACCTCCGTCAGATGCCCATTTTCCTCTCCAGGGAGCCTGGCTGTAATAGCCTTCGTTCCGGTTCCACAGTACATGGATCGAACCATGGGACAGTTTTCCGAAGCGCCCAGCTTCCAGAGCCTTTCTGGTCTCCTGCACTGCCAGATTGAACCGGTTCTGGTGGCAGGCAGATACCTTCACGTTCTTTTCCCGAGAACGACGGATGATCTCGTCCGCATCCTCAATGCTCATAGCCATCGGTTTCTCAATGATACAGTTGACCCCATGATCAATACAGAACAGAGCGATCTCTGCATGAAGTCCGCTCTCGGTAGCGATACCAACCAGTGTCGGTTTCACTTCCTCGATCATCTTCTTATAATCCGTGTAACGTGCAATGGAGCTGTCCTTCTCCAGACCATGCTTCGCCAGCAGGGTCTCAATATTTTCCGGATTCACATCGCAGGCCGCTGCAAACTCCAGATGATTATTCAATACTGCTTTAATGTGGTTGGTAGCAATACGGCCGCAGCCGATCAGTGCGTATTTCATACTTATTTTTCCTCTACTTCCTTCTTCAGAATCTCTTCCAGCCGATCTGTCAGATATCCAAAATCATACTCTTTTACAGTTTCTGTTGCATTGTGGCAATAGGTCTCATACTCAGTCGGGTCCATCTGTGCAAATTTCAGTATCCCGTCTGCCATAGCCTGCGGGCTTCCCGCTTCAATGGTCATACCACAATGATTGTCTACAAAAATATCATTTCTTGTCTGAATATTGGACAGAGTCGGGTGACCGGACGCCATATAATCAAACATTTTATTCATACTCATACCATACTCAGATACCCGGTCACTGGGACCTGTGAGCATGTTTAAGTTTCCTCTGGATAAAATACCCGGAATGAACCGCTTATTTACGCGGCCTTTGAAATGCACATTGTCAATATGATGCTCTTCCTTGTATTTCTTCAGGTCTTCTTCCTGATAACCTGCACCATAGAGGAAGAACTGGATCTCCTTGTGTTCTTTCAGAAGGATCGCTGCATCCAGAATATCCTGTACGGAGTTGGCCACTCCCATGGAACCGGTGTACATCACCTTGAAGGTATCCTTTCTGTCCAGATCCTCATCCGGCAGCCAGTCCTCTTTCTGCTGTCTGTGATAGATGCCAAGGTCCACACCATTGTTGATGTAATAGATCTTATCAAGATCCACATCCTTCTCCCAGCCCATATCCTGGATATATTCTTTTCCACCGAACATGGTGAAGATCACTGCGTCTGCCTTCTTGTACATCCAATGCTCCAGGGCATACAATGCTCTGGTCACCAGCTGTCCTTCTCTCATGGCACCATACTCTACCAGCGTCAGCGGCCACAGGTCTGCGATCTCCAACACGCATGGACAATGATATTTCTTTGCCAAAATAATGCCAGCCACGCAGGTCAGCGGATGCACCGATGTTGCCATGATCACATCCGGCTTGTTGAACTTACCGGTCTGGGTAAACAGACGAATGGTATAATCAAAGAAATTCAGGATTCGTCCCAGACCATTTCCTTCATAATTTCTGGCTTTCAAAAATACATAGCGGATACCATCCACCCGTTTTGCTCTCATCTGTCTGCCATCTGTGATCAGGTTCTTGTCTGACAGATGAACCGAGCTTGCTGCAAAGATGGTCACCTTGTGTCCCTTCTGCTGCAGATGGTTAGCAAAATGGTAAGGTCTTGCCAGCGGATACAGACTGGTCGGCACCGCATAATGATTGAAAAACCAAATATTCATAAACTATATCTCCTTCTTGTTGCTTTATCGAAACGTACGATGGATTTCTTCCTGACGCATGGTACACCATACCTGATAGATCAGCTTATTTTTCGAAAATTTCTTAATAATCCCACGGATTGGATACAGCACATTCACTGCAAGCTTCATCAATGGCCGGTATTGAATATGCAGTTTACAATATGCCTTGCGAAATCCAAAATTTTTCAGCAGATATTCCTGATAATTAGACTCATGGATCATGGTTCTCCAACCGCCGTGAATATACTTGATGCCCGGTCTCATGTAGCGCTCCACACCAAAATAAGCAAGTGCAGCATTTACCTGCGTATTCAGATACTCTGGGTCAGTCTTCACAACCGAATATTCGATCCAGTCATCAAACAGATTGTAAATTGCATATCCAATCATCGTATCTGTATCCTTCAGAAACGCTCCCAGATACTCGGAATTACCCAGATTATCACAGGTCAGCTTCTTAAACTCCTCGGTCTGCTCCTGACGATCATTTCCTTCTTCGTAGGAATCATCATAATACTTCCATTCCTTAACCAAAATATTCGACATCTGCTCTGCGTAGTCTGCAGGAATGATCACCTTCACATCTACTCGTTTCAGTCCTCTGGTAATCAGACTTCTACGATTTGACTTCAATGACATGATATCAAATGGAGTATCTTTGATAATGCACCACCACTCGGTCTCCTCTGAGCAGTCGAAATCCGACACCCATCTGGCAAACAGCGGCATCTTTCCGCCTGCATATTCTTTCCACTTAGCTGAATCCTTCATCCACGAAGTATCCGGATCCATATGCGGCGGCAGTGTCGGCACCAGCGCATGGTTATAATATTCCCACTCGTTGTTCATTCTCTATCCTCTTTAACTGTTCTTCTCACAGATTCTTCTGGCAATGCGTTGCTTTCGGTCATAGGTTTCCTGATCCACCTGACCAGTCCGCAGGAGATAATCCCCAAAATCCTCTGCGGTCGCCATGCCATCTGTGTTAATATCTTCTTTTTTCAGTACATTTCCAATGGTTTTGAAAATAATCTTCAAATCCCCCAAGAATGTAATGTGTTTTACATATTCCTGATCATATGCCAGCTTCTCTTCCCAGGAAATATTGTTCCGCCCGCTAACCTGAGCAAGCCCTGTCAACCCCTGCGTCACTTTGTGACGCCGTCTCTGCTCTTTGGTCATGAATACCATGTCCCTCACCAGCTGCGGTCTCGGTCCTACAATACTCATATCACCCTTTAAGATGTTGAAAAGCTCCGGCAGTTCATCAAGACTGCTCTCCCGCAGGAACTTTCCAAATTCTGTCAGCCGCTGCTCATCTGGAAGCAAATTGCCCCTGGCATCTCGCTCGTCCGTCATGGTACGGAACTTATACATCTTAAAGATCTTCTCACCTTTACCAGGACGGAGCTGTGTAAACAGTACCGGACTTCCCAGCTTCTTTCTTACCTTCCAGGCAGTCACTGCCATGACCGGACTTAGTACAACCAGTGCCGTACCAGACAGCAGAATATCCAGTTTTCTCTTAATACTTCTGGCATAGATCCCTTGTCTCATTTACTTCCACAATCCTCTGATAATCGTACAGATGCGTTTCAAATCTTCATCTGTCATCTTGGTATCGCTTGGCAGGCAAACACCATTCTCAAACAGGTTTTCGCCAACCTTTCCGTTGTCAATGTAATCGCAATCCGCAAATACCGGCTGCATATGCATAGGCTTCCATACCGGACGGCTTTCAATATCTCCCTGCTCCAGTGCGACCATCACATCCAGCGGACGCACTTTACAATCCGGTGCCAGCTGAATCACAGACAACCAGCAGTTGGCTCTCTCATTCTCATGCAGCGGCATGAAAGACAGACCTTCCAGATCTCCCAGATGCTCCTGATAATAAGCAAAGATATGACGCTTCTGCTCGATTCTCTGATCCAGAACCTTCATCTGTCCGCGACCGATACCGGCCACAATATTGCTCATACGATAATTATATCCAATTTCCTTGTGCTCATAATGGCGGGCTTTCTCTCTTGCCTGTGTTGCCCAAAAGCGAACCTTGGCGATCCGTTCCTTCGCCTGCTCCTCCGGAAGATTGCACACCAGCATGCCGCCGCCGGAAGTGGTGATGATCTTATTTCCATTAAAAGAAATTATGCCATAGTCGCCAAAGGTTCCTGTCGCCTGTCCATGATACAGACTTCCCAGACTCTCTGCAGCATCTTCGATTACCGGAACACCGTGTTTCTTGCAGATCTCCATGATCCGATCCATGTTTGCCGGAAGTCCATACAGATGTACCGGCATTACTGCTTTTACATTGGGATATTTCTCAAAGGCACGCTCCAGTGCTTCCGGAGACATGTTCCAGGTCTCATAATCACTGTCGATAAAGACCGGAATCGCTTTCTCATATGCAATGGGATTGGCAGTTGCTGAGAAAGTCAGATCCTGGCAGAATACAATATCTCCTGATTTGACTCCGGCTGCTTTCAGTGCCAGATGCAGAGCTGCAGAGCCTGAAGATAATGCCGCTGCATCCTTCGCTCCCACATATGCTGCCATTTCTTTCTCAAATTCATTGACATTCTTGCCAAGTGGTGCGATCCAGTTGGTATCAAATGCCTCTTTTACATACTGCTGCTCATATCCTTCTTCGCTCATGTGCGGAGAAGCAAGATAAATATGTGCCATAGTTACGCCTCTTTTCTTAATGACTCAGTTTATTTCTAATTCTCATCTTTAACCGATAAAGATTCCACTTTTTATGTTTTGTTCCCGGCATTCCCACCATCTTTGCCATCTGCTCCATGGAAGGGAAGCGATGATTCTTTTCAAAATACTCATACAAAAGCACCATTCCATAGTTCTTTTCTGCCGGAAGATGCCAGATTCGAAGAGGATCATAATAATAATTGGTCGTCACCAGATAAAACTGATTGGTCCAGAACCGGTAAATATACGCATTGGCTGGATAGATCTTCTTATCCCAGAACTCTGCTATCGCAATGGAAAATGCTTCTTCATCCGCCCATGGATGAATTCCTTCCGTCTCGCGCGCTTTTATAATGACCTTGCTGCAGTCATCCAGGAGTTCTTTCATCACCGCTTTGCTGCCTGCCAGGAACTCGCCCCCATAATGAACCAGATTCTTCCGCTCTATCCCATACATCTTCTGATAATTTTGAAGCATCTGCTGACGGATCTTCTGCTCATATCCGTGATGAGTTGCATACAGGATCAGTCCTGTCTTCGCCTCTTCAAAGATCTCATCGAGGTTTTGCACACAGACTGTATCTGTATCCAACATCATCAAACAGTCCTCTTCCTGCATCAGACCAATGGCATGTTCCATGGAATCAAATTTATACTGAGTGATCGCCCATGGAAAATCCTCATTGCTCTTATATTTGCCATAAGGAACCTGATGGATCTCAACACCTGCAACTTCCGCCGTCTTCTGATATCTCTCCGGAATCTCAAAATTACAGTTCAGAATACACACTGCATCAGGTGTGGTCTGCTTTGCAGATGCCAGTGATACCAGTGCATTCTCCAAATATACATTCATGGCAGAATCCACATTTTGTACAGATTTTTGCTGCATCTGCGGCAACGTATTCTTCTGAGGCTTTGCCACCTGTGTGATTACATAGTTCATAGCTTTCTGCTACCCTTTCATATGATAAGTTGGAACCACTTCCATCACTTTTTCCTTGATCTTCGGGCTGTCCATCCGAGACAGCTCATCCAGTTCTTCCAATTGATGGGTAATCAGTTCTTCATCAATATCAATAGGTTTTCCAATGTGGATCAGTTCATTATCAGTGCTCTGTAATCCCTCCTCATCCATCAGAAGTTCCTCATAGAGCTTCTCTCCCGGTCGTAAACCGGTAAATACAATATCAATATCCTCGTAAGGTTTCAGACCCGACAGACGGATCAGATTCAATGCCAGATCCAGAATCTTCACCGGTTTTCCCATATCGAGGACGAAAATCTCACCACCTTTGGCTCTGGCTCCAGCCTGCAGTACCAGAGATACCGCCTCCGGAATGGTCATAAAGTAGCGGATAATATCCGGGTGCGTTACCGTCACTGGACCGCCCTCTTCAATCTGCTTTTTGAACAACGGAATGACACTTCCATTACTTCCCAGCACATTTCCAAAGCGGACTGCCACGAACTCGGTCTTTGACCGGTTATTCATCATCTGAATCACCATCTCGCAGAGACGCTTAGAAGCTCCCATGATATTAGTTGGATTCACTGCTTTATCGGTAGAAATCAATACAAAACGAGACACACCATACTTATCAGCTGCCTGGGCCGTCTTATAAGTACCCATCACGTTATTCTTGATAGCCTCATTGGGGCTGTCCTCCATCAGCGGCACATGCTTGTGGGCTGCCGCATGGTAGACGATCTGCGGATGATATTTTTCAAACACTCCATTGATTCGATGAGTATTTCTCACAGAACCAATCAGCACTACCAGATTCAGTTCCGGATAATCCCGCTTCAGCTCCTGTTGAATGTCATAGGCATTATTTTCATAAATATCAAAGATGACCAGCTGCCTGGGCTCATGTCTTGCGATCTGACGGCAAAGTTCACTTCCGATGGAACCTCCCCCACCGGTGACCAACACTACCTTTCCGGACACATACCCCATGATACTCTCCACCTGAGTATCAATGGGTTCTCTTCCCAGCAGATCCTCAATCTCCACATTGCGGAGCTTGGAGACACTGACCTCTCCGTTTACCAGCTGATAGATTCCTGGCAGTACCTTCAGCTTACAGCTTGTCTGACTGCAGATATCCAGCAGTTCCTGAATCTCAGCATGAGATGCAGACGGAATCGCGATCATGATCTCATCAATATGGTATTCCTCTGCCAGTCGGCAGATGTCCTTGCGGTTACCTGCTACCAGAACACCGCGCAAATACTTTCCAATCTTGCCTGGATCATCATCCACCAGACAACACACATTCTGCTCTACGAACTTGCTGTTCTGCAGCTCCTTCAGCAATGTATTGCCAGCCTCACCGGCGCCGACGATCATGGTATTGGTCTTGCCTTCCTTGATCAGTCCCTGCTGCTTCTGTCGGAAATAAGCAAGGATCCGATAGGTAAATCGGAATATGGAAATTCCCGCTGTCAGCACAGCAAAGTACATAAAGGGATAACTTCTCGGAAACCGAAGGTCCATCAACATCATGCCAATCGTCTGAGTCACTGCCGACACCAGACACGCCAGAATAATATTTACCAGATCCGATGCACTGGCATATTTCCAGATTCCCTGATACAGCCGAAAAACGGCAAACACGATCACTGTAAGGATCAGATTCACCGGCAGATACTGGAAGATATTCTCAATAAACTCAATGGCCTGTGGCTCAAAGAACAGATTGTACCGCACATAGATAGCCAATGGACCTGCTGCGGTGATGATCAGCATGTCCATCAACACCAGCAGTATGATCCTGAATATCAGTTTTTTATTCTTGTATTTTAACATATTAGCTCCCAAAATCGGGCAAAGCGCATAATAGCCCATATTTTGTATTAGTTTATCACTTTTATAGGGATTTTACAAGTATGGGGTATCTCCTGTCAGTACGGACTCCCATTTTCTAAGAATATGCGCCAGATTAAATTCTTCTGCCCGCTCTGTGGCTGCAGTTCCCATTCGCTTGCGAAGCTCTTCATCTGTCATCAGACGTTCCAGCGCGTCCGCAAACTGACCCTTCCGGTAATTGTCGATAAGGATTCCGTCCTGTCCATCCCTGATGATCTCCGACGGACCATCTGTACGGAAAGAGACCACGGGGAGACCGCACTCCATAGCCTCTGTGATAACCAGTCCGAAGCCTTCCCAGCGAGATGTGGACACAAACACAGATGCTTCCCTGTAGAACGGGATCACTTCCTCCCGTTCTCCCAGCAGCTCCACCTGATCTTCCAGACCATGACGTCTGATATCTTCCTCAGTGTCTTTGTATCCGCTTCCATTTCCGATGATCCGAAGCTTCCAATCTCCATAACCTCTGTGATGAAACAGTTCCTCTGCAATGTCCAGAAGCATATCGATTCCTTTTTGTTTTCTCTCCAGTCTGCCCACAAACAGCAGAATCTTATCTGTCAGTGCGGACTTCTGCTGACTGGAAAAACTCAGCGGATTATAAATATAGCCCGCATTGATCTTCATCTGCTCCTGATATTTCCCCGCATCATGAGCTGTCAGCGTGATCAACGCATCCAGCTTCCGCAATGCAATGGCTGATAACTTCCTCTGGATCAGAAATCCATGCACCGGCGTCTGAAAATAAATCTCATAGGAGTTATGATGCCATCCTATCAGCCGAACTCCTGGAAGTTTTTCTTTCATAAGCCCCACCAGTACCGCACTGGATACGGTAGATCCGATCACACAGTCATATTCTCCCTGCTTTACCAGATTGCAGACACCATCAATCAGATATTCCGGGAAATAGGCATATTTTGCCAGCGATGCAGGCAATACCTTCTGTCTTCGCTTTGCCAGACCTCGGATTCCTCTTGCAATCCAGTTTTTATTATAATGATAGTCATTATAGTTTATGAGGCGGACTTTATCTGCCAGCGGATAAAATGACCGTTCTGTGTCATTATCGAGGGAGATCATGGTCACTTCATGATCCGCGCTCAGACCATTGGCGATCACCGCCATCACCCGCTGTACGCCTCCGCAGTCACCCATACTGGGGCCAATAAAACATATTTTCATCTTTTCTTACCAAACTTCTGCTTCATTTTCTGCAATCCCCATCGAAGAAGATCCCTGCCGTTGATGATCCCATATCCATACTCCAGATAGCGGATCTTTGATTCCTGCGCGGATTCTGCATTTCCCTCATGGACCGAAGTATCATACAGCGTAATATCCTGTCCCGGAATCTGCTCTAGGATATTCAGTTCCATCGGCTTCATGCACATGGAGTACTGACAGATAAGCTGATAAGGTTTTCTCACACAGGTCAGCAAATATCTCCGATAAGCTTCCGGCTGCTTTCTTCCCCACAGGTCACAGGTCAGTTCTTCCTCCGGTACACCAAGAACCTCTCCCAGTCCCACCGGTTCTCCGAAAATGTCATACTTCACCCCATCTTCGAACTCCGGCATCCGATAGTCTTTCTTTCCATAAAACAACACCGACTGGAATGCGGAAGAATTATGATTAAAATGCTCCCCTGCATCGCCAAAATTCGTTGTCAGGGAATCATAGCTGAACACATAATACTTATCCTGCTCTACCACATAAGTCTGATAAAATTTTGCCCATGAAGTATCCGGATAATTCAGCACGGTCAGCGGAACATTCACATTCCATGGCAAAGTCGGATGCTGGTCATACCATTTCTTAAAATCCGTCCACATTCTCCGGTTCCAAACCTGTCCCCAGGAAGATGCAAATTGTTGAAAATACACATCGTAGCCTGTATGTCTTGGGAAAAACGGATAAGGACTCTCCAACAGTTCCCTCTTGGTATTCAAAGAAATACCTGCAATCTTCGGATGGTCACCATATTTTTCCAATGCCTTCACGGCATAATTATAATAATCCGGTGACACATAGAGGTCGTCCTCCAGGATCATCACCGCTCCATATTCTTCTGTCAGGTCACCACAGGATATGATATGTTTCCGAAGTCCCATCCGCTCCTTATGGCAGATCAGCTTCTTCTCCCCATGCTTCCACTGAAAGCTCTCCGCTTCTTTTCTGACACTGTCATCTCCGCTGTTGTCGATACTGATCACCAGCGGAATCTCTGTATAGTCATACTGCGCCCGATTCAGGGAATCCAGAATTCTCCTCATGGATTTCGGACGATTATACCCTACTACTACAAGGGCAATGCTTCCTCTCATAGATATTTCTCCTACTACAATATATTTATGGTTTTTATTATAATGCCCGGACATAGAAAAAGCAAATATGGTCTTTTCCTTTCCCCTATTTTATCTTACAATAAGGATATTGAAAAGAAAAAGGAGTCTGTTCTATGTTAGTTGCTACCATCTCTGATCAGCTTGGCAATCAGATGTTCACATATGCTTCGGTAAAGACCATTGCAGAGAGCCGTGGTGAAGCCTTCGGTTTTGTTCGCGCCCACAATACTCTGATCAACGATTCTGATCAGCATTATGGAAATGAGATTCACACGATTTTTCCTAATATCAAAGAGGAATTTCTCCCCTCCATGCCGGCGCAGATCTGTCACACCTGGGATGAGCCACCCCTTCATGTGCGTTCCACCAACTATCAAGAATCGGCACTGACCGTCCCGAACGATACGCTGATGAATGGCCATTTTATCTCTTACCGCTACTTTCAAGATAATCTGGAAAATGTCCGTGAATGGTTTGCATTTCCCGCAGACATTGAGGATGACGTGCAGGCGCAGATGGCAGCCCTTCAGCAGAAATATCCGGAAAGACCGCTGATCGCCACACATTTTCGTGTAGGACCCGATTATCTTCGGCAGGGATTCCGTCTGGCCGATGACTACTGGTTCCACGCCGCAGAAGAAATCAAAAAGCAGGTAAAAGATCCTGTCTTTCTGCTCTTCTATGACAAGAAAGAAACTTCCGGCGGCATCGTCAATGAATTTCTGGAGAAATACGACTGCGAAATCTGCCGCGGATCACTGGTTCACGATCTGAATATGATGTCAAAATGTCACTGGCAGATTATCTGTAACAGTTCCTTCTCCATCATGTCAGCAGTACTAAATGCCGATCCCGATAAAGTAGTGTTACGCCCTTCTGTCTATCCAGTGGGGCTTGAATTCCAGAAAGAGGACTGCTTCTGCGATGACTGGATCAGTATTCCAGCCCGTCAGGATCCACACTCCCGAAGAAGCTGCCACATGATGCGCTTCAAAGGTCGTATTCTCAAACTGATTCGAAAAGTTAAATAGGAGTTACAGAAAACTATATGAATATTCTTTACTTAAACACAACCTTTCAATGCGGCGGTGCCGAAAAAGTAACCTCTCAGATCTTTCATGGCATGCGTGCCCGGGGACATGAAGTATACCAGATCGTCAGCTATGACACCCGACACTCCAGACTTCCTGAAGGCGTCCATGTTCTCTATGATTCGTTCTTCATGCGTATGTTCAACCGGCTGATTTCCGGAAACCGCAGCAATACCAGTCTACATATCAGCTACAGTAGACAATACATTCTGCATTTTCTGAAGAAGCACAAGATTGACCTGATCCATCTTCATAATCCACATGACAGTTTTCTGGGAATTGAGGATATCGCCGATCTGTCCCGGGTATGTCCTGTTATATGGACCCTTCATGACTTCTGGTCCATGACCGGACACTGCACCTACCCCCACGGCTGTGATGACCGCTGGAAGATCGGCTGCAATACCTGTGAACGCCTCGGAAATTATCCGGCAATCCGCAAAGATGTGGCACATACACTCTGGGAAGCAAAAAAGCAGGCCTTTGCCGATGCCAACATTACCTTCACCGTTCCCTCTGACTGGATGCTCACGCAGTTCAACAATTCTTATCTTGCCGGTAAACCCTGCGAGCGCATCTACAACAGTCTGGACACAACCCTCTGGAAACCTCTTGATAAAGTTACCCTCCGCGCCAGACATAAGATCAATCCACAGACAAAGATCCTGGCCTTTATCGCAGCCGATCCCGGCAAAGAATTAAAGGGAATGGACTACCTGCTAAAAGCCTTATCCATGCTCCCCGATCCGGAATCCTATCTGCTGCTGATCGCCGGAAAAGATCATCCCGGACTGCATGCACTCAATACGAAGTTTCAGATTCATCACTGGGGGTATCTGAACTCTCAGGAACGGTTAAATGAGTTCTATTCCCTGGCAGACCTTCTGGTTAATCCTTCCGTCTATGAGACCTTTGGACTTACCAATGTGGAAGCTATGGCCTGCGGTACTCCAGTGGCTGCCTTTCCGGTCTGTACCATGCCGGAGCTCATAACAAAAGCCAGCGGATGGCTGGCTTCTGATGTATCTGCAGAAAGTCTGGCAGATGTGATTCAACTGGCTTTTTCTTCCCCACAGGAGCTACGTGATAGAGGAATCAGCAGCCGACACCTGGTAGCAACAACATTTGATGAGAGCAACATGCTCGATCAGTTTGAAGACCTCTATGAACGGGTCCTCTTATAAAAATCATTCATAAAGCAGTAAAGTCTGAGATTTACAAAACAGATCAGTACCCGGAAACGGTTCCAGTTGGTTGCTGCCTTTCCAAGTAGGAAATGCTTGTCCACCAGTTTCCGGTACTGCTTCTGATACATTCTGGCTGTCTGGATCATATTCAGGTAGCTGTTCAGGATCCCGTTTTTCATCCACTTTCGCAGTTCCGGTTCCTGCTGATCCGCCATCTGGTCCTGCGCTCTCAGTGTAGCAAACAGATCTCTCGCATTCTTTTCCTTATTCTTCTGCGTACTGATAGAATTTTCCCGCACCATGTAGTGATATAACTGATCCGGCAATTCTATGATTTTTCCACACTTCAGCAATGCACGAGGTGTGAATTCCACATCTTCGTGGAGAATTCCTTCTTTAAATATTAATTGATTTTCTTCCAGATAATCCTTTTTCCAGGCATAAAGCCAGGCTTCCATGTTGAGATTGTTGTCTCTGTATTTCTCCCGCATAAAATCCTTGCCACTGTCTGTCACTCTGGAGCCTTCTGTCGGAATACGTCTTAAAGGTAAGCGATTGCGCCCATCATCCTCTATTCCATCATAAAATACGGCATCAGCCTCTCCATATTTTTGCAAAGCATCCTCTATATGGTGCAAAGCCCCCGGTTCCAACGTATCATCTGAATCCACAAATACCAGATATTTCCCTTGTGCCTCCAGCATTCCCGCATTCCTCGCTGATGAAAGCCCTCCGTTCGTCTTATGAATGGCTCGAATCTCCTCATCAGAATCCGCCAGACGATCACACAATTCCCCACATCGATCCGGGCTTCCATCATCCACAAGAATGATCTCCATGCTTCCAGCCTCCATACTCTGTGCAAGCAGGGAATTCACACATATTTCCAGATATTCTTCTACTTTGTAAACCGGTACAATCACCGAAAACTTTGGTCTCGTCATTCTTTTTTCTCCGCTTTCATTGATTGAACCAACATCTCAGGTATCATAGTCACAGCTAAAACTGTTACTGATAAATCCCGGAATGTGTACCAATAATGTATATAGGAATGGTTTGCTGTGCCGCAATACCATACCATCGGAAGTAATGAAAGCATCAGCAACAGGGAAACTTTTTTATAATCAATTGTTTTCCGCAAAACTACTGTCACCACCAATGCTATCGCAACCACAACAAGCCCTGCTATTGTTATCATCTTTCCATAAGCATTATTCAGCACATCCATATTTCTACCAACTACATCAACTATGCTCAAATCCATATAATCTGTGCTTCCAGAAGTTCTTAACTTTACAGAACCCACTGCATCTGTAAACAGATTCTCACCTACTACCAGGGTTCCAAGCACCCATTTGCCAATCCACATTCCCACATAACCGCAGGCCCATGATATGCCATATATAATAACTTCCTTGATACAATCAAACCACTTCTTCGGACATAACACCACAAAGACAATCACAGGAATTCCTATTGTAACAACCGGATATGTAAGAAAATCCAAATAGCTGGTCATCATTCCTATCCCACAAAAATAGAATCCTAACCATCCTTTTTCTTCCAGCTTTTCATATTTCCACAGTAACCCAAGTTCTGCAAATGCAGCAATATAAAAGCAGGCAGAGAATTGCAAAGAAAAAGGAATTGATCCCGGAAAAAGCGTCAACAGCGTCAGAATTTCCGCATAAATCCCAAACCACATTTTTCTCTTTGCAAATGCAATTGCAAGCAAAAGTAGTGTCAGACCAAAAACCACACTGTTTAGCTTTCGTATCTGACTATAATTCAAGAAATACAATAACGGCTTCAAAAATATAAGATATCCATGCCAATATCTGGAATAACTTACTGTATATCCTTCTCCCTCATTCAGCAGATCACATTTCAGCCACTGCAAAGGTTCTTCTTCATCTGTATTTTCCCGTTCTGCCATCAGAGCCGCTTTGTAAAATGGTTTTTCCGACTGAAAACAGGAAGTTCCCAGCATAATTTCATCCGTATAATTATCCAGCGAACTTCCCTTATATTCTTCTATCAAATATGGATTTTCACCTTCGCTTTCCAGCAACGGAAGTGACTCTTTTATATGTGTGCGGATTCTTCCGGTCGGAACCAGATATGCCAGGCTTAACAATATCCATCCCACAAAAATTCCTGCTACTATAAATATTCCTGTCTTTTTCATCTACTTTTCCTTCGTAAGCAACATCTTTTCAGTCGTCTTTTCCATGTACACAATTTTCTTGTTCTGCATTCCTTCCAGACAGTTTCCCATACAGGATCTTCTGTTATCTCAGGAATCACTTTTCGCAGCTGCTTCCAGGTCATAAACAACCGATCCCAGTATAATCCATAATAGACATCTGCATTTTCTTTCGTCCATATATCTGACTTCTCAAGAAATGCTTTCAGATAACTAAAACTATCCTTCTGAATCTGAAACAGATCCCGTCTCACAGAATTACTGAGGCTTCCTTCCCTACCAGGTCTGTAATAGTACAACGGAGCGTGGATAATAAAATACGATTGCCTGGAAGCCTGCATATAATTCAGATTAAAGATCAGATCTTCTCCCAGATTTTTATTCTCGGGAAAATGAATCTGATGTTCTTTTATAATCCGGGTCTCATAGATCTTATTGTATGGAGGATTCACATAATCTCTGATGAACAGTTCCATGAATGATCTTTTGTCCAGCTGTTCTGTAGACACATTCAATTCCTGTTTTGTCTTTTCCATATCCGATATGTGATCACACAGAACAAGCTGCTTCCCATCTACATAACGAAGATAAGTTTCCACCATCTGCTCATGCAACACGTCATCTGAATCCGCAAAAATAATATACGTTCCTGTGGCCATGTCTATTCCTGTATTTCTTGCCACCGAAACTCCCGCATTTTCTTTATGGATCACCTGAATTCTTGAATCTCGCCCGGCATATTCATCACAGATCTGCCCACATTGATCAGGTGACCCATCATCGATCAGGATAATCTCCAGATTCTTATATGTCTGATGAATCACTGAATCCAGACATTCTCGGATATAAGCTTCCACCTTATATACCGGAATAATGACACTAACCTTTTCGTTTTCCAATAAATTCTTTTCCAATGCTCAGCATCTCCATCATGATCTCATTTTTTGTTAAAATCATCAGCACTCCATAGATTCCAAAATTCAGGCATGCTGCTGTTATGAATAGCAGAATTCCATTCGTTACAATTCCGCTCTTTATCCAGAACATGGCTGCAAACATGCCTGCCACCGAAGCAATCAGGATCATTATTCCAGAACGTGCAAACTGTCCCAGATGAATCCTCATCTTGGTTCGATTGAAAATGTAGATTGTTACAATACTGGTCAACGTATTGGCAATCGCTGTCGCCAGTACCACACCCTTCAAGCCCAGGAAGTGTGCCAATGCAATGGACAATACAATATTAAGGCTAACCGTTCCCAGTCCCACTTTCATGGGAAGCATGGTGTCATTCAGCGAATAACATGCACGGAATAACAATGCATTCAGACAATATGCCAGAAAACAAAGTCCATAATACCGCAGTCCTTCTGAAGTCATCACTACTGCCTGTGCATCAAATGCACCGCGACCATAGGTGATCTCCACCACAAGATTCGCTGCAATCATCACAAACAGAGACAATGGAATACAGCAAAACAGACTGATATGGATCCCTTTCTCCAGTTTTGCTCCTCCTTCTTCTTTCCTGCCAGCCGCAAATGACTCTGCCAGTTCCGTGTAGATGATCGTTGTCATCGGAATACTGATCAAATTCGAAGCAAACTGATACAGAACGGCCGCATAAGATACGGCTGTTACGGATCCGGTCTCCATACCTGACAACAGACTCTTGTCCACCAGCTGATTCAACTCACAGATCGCATTTCCAAAGAAAATCGGAGCTGCCTGCAGACAGAGTCTCCAGATTCTGGAATCCCGCAGGCCATAACGCATAGTCAGTCGGCCATAATCTCGGCTCTTAATCTGCAGAAACAGATACTGTGCAATATAGGAAAATGGTACTGCCATAGCCATAGCACTTAATCCGAACCGATGTCCCATTATCAGAACTGCCCCTGTCAGAATCAGGTTATTCATCATAGCCGTAAAAGACGAAAATCCATACTGCTTCTCCGCATTCAGCAAGCTTTGCAATAGTTGATTAGACATATAGAAACACATACCCCAGATCAGGATTCGGAAATAATGTACCGACATCGCCACCTGCTCCGCCGTATAAGACGGCAGCATCAATTTCAGCAGTACTGGTGCCACAACATACAGAATTCCAGACAGCACAAGCGCCAGCAGAAAAATATCAGTAATCGTTCTGCTGGTAAACTTGTGTGCATCCTCCTTGTTTTTTTCTTTAATCGTAATATAAATGGGTAAAAATGAAACTGCCACTGCCTCTGATATGGGGAGTAATGCATTCTGCATCAATCCCTCTGCCACGTAATATGCATCTGTCTGTATGGTAGCTCCAAATACAGAGGCAATAGTCATGGACTTGATGAACCCAAGTCCTTTATTCACCAACGATAATACGAACAGCAGAAGTGCCGAACTTAAGATCGCCTTTTTCTTGTTGTCTGACATATAATCATCGTTCCTTTATGGTTTTTATATTTATCATACCATATTTTCGGAGATCAGACTAGGGGAACTGATTCATATATTCATCTTGAAACTTTCAAAAGTAAATTCCACCGCCCCACCCTTTCACTGGAATTTAAAATTTCAAGTTAGCCGAATTCACTTTCTATCACTCAAATATATATTCTATCTCCTACTCTTCAATTAAAAAATCACTGTCTTCGTTATCCTTTTGTCCCATCAATTTTCCATTTGCCCCCTCCGTTCCTTCTTTTTGCATACTCGAATGCAAACACCTAAGAATATTTTGGGGGTTATCAACTAGTTCACTGATGTATATACCAAATGCTTCTTTATCAAGATATTGCCACATTCCGCAGACATATTCAGGCTTCACATAATCATAAATTCCATTCGTCTGAATAAGTTCATTTATCTTCTTTAAAAGAATCTGTTCAATCTCATCAAGATTTGACTCATCAATTAACTAATAACCACTATTTCTATATGCCCCCATTCTTCCATATTCATAAATTTCAGGGGCATATATCTGTAATACAGTAATTGCCATCAAATCAACACTATTTACATTTTCTTCCATTAATTTATACTTAAATTTAAATGCATTCATCACACGATTCATGTCTCTGATACTTCGATATATCTTCTTGATTAATATTAACATTTATGTTTCCGGCTTTTATCATATAAAGCACAGCGCAAAAAAAGGACTGACCTGTACACCTTCTTCTGTAAGTTCTCCATCTAAATCTATCTGAACAGAAAAGGCATAAAACCGTCCTGTTAATTCATTTATCTCTGCATACTTTTCCGTATCTATTTTGCATTTTTCAGCCATTTTTTCAACAAAATCTTTAGTGCTATAACAGCCACAATAAATATTTGCCCGATTATATAACTTCTCATCAGATTTGTTTTTCTGCCTCAAATACTCATTATGTGCCTTGTATTCTTTTAATGGCACACTTCTACTTCTATCACTGTACTCATTATAATATACGTCAAACGGGACCTCTTTTTCCCCTTCCTTTATTCTTAAAACCAACGTTGGATAATCCGATGGTGTGAAATATTCTTCCAGTTCCCACATGCGGTTCCCATCTTAGAGATTGAAAGCATCTCTCCTCCAAAAAATAACGGAACAAAGACCAGAAAATTCTTAATATAATGTTTTACTCTCAGTAATTTTAAATAATCTTTCATTATGTCTCCAAAATCTTCTCTCTGATCCCCCACACTGCCATTCCCAACAATACCGGGAACCAGGAGTAGATCAGGTTCAGATGTTCACTCTCCATCGTACTGCGAAGTAATACAAACAACAACAAAATCAAATACTTCTCATCTTTTCTGCGATATCCGTAAATGATAGAAATCACAAAAAGAATTAATACGATTACAGCAATCACTACACCCAGATGCAGTGTCAGATAACCGAACAGAATATCGAGATAATCATAGATATCCGGATTATAGGGACTACCAAATAAAGATATCCCATGCGCCTCAAAAAATGCTCCTGGTAAACGAAAACGGCTTGTCAAAGTGCTCTGCAAATTATTCCATACCGGTTGATTAAAAAAATACAACCACATAGCTGTTCCAAAAGCTATTAAATCTAATCCTAGTGCCCCGACACATCCAAATGTACACAGCTTATACAAATTCTTCTCTGGTCTCTTCTTCTCAAACCAGGTACAAAACAATTCCGCGGACAGGATTCCCAGCATCAAAAGCTCCGCAGTTCGGCTATTGGCTGTCCTGTCAAGAAATAACACCATAGTCAGAACACCCACATAGTCATGCCAACGAAATCGTCTGTGTCTGAGATACATCCACTCCAATGCCATAACCGTAAAAGAAAATCCCATCCCATTGGCTGCCTGCCATCCAAAATATGTACGATAGATACCTCTTTCAAAAATAATTGTATTTTCATAGAAGTTTGCAAGTGGCAGTGTGATCAATAGAACCGCACTGACCACTCGCCCAATCAGGTCAATTCTTAAAAATTTGTCAAGGTTGATTTCTCTGCTGCAACATACTCCCAGCATCAATAACAATGGTGTTTTATCCTGAGAATTTTGGAAACTACATATCGCTACACAGCCAAAAGCAATGATCAAAATCCATTCCTTCCAGTTGTTTTTCTGGATACAGAGCTTCACCAATGCCAATGCAACAAATCCCCAGTACAGGAGCAGATAAGGCTTTCCAGATACATCCATCATTGCCCATACAGTTCCAAACAGTTGGAACTCCACAAGGATGGCATACCATAAGTATTCATTGCATTTCGATATCACATTCTGTTTTTCTATCTGCATTTGTTTAGTTTCTCCCACTCTGTCATTAATATGATTTATAACTTACATCTCTGTCCACATTACCCGAGATGCCACTTACCCGTCCGGTACTGGTATACTGCCACATAGTCACCTTACCTCCGCCAGTATATCCATGTCCTCTGTTAAAATCGCGATATCTGGCGATCCAGACTTCGCAGTCTGACAAAGCATTCATATCCAGGTAATTATTCAGCCAGTTCAGATTAGCATACAGGACAAAACGATACCCTGCACTCTCAATCTCATCTTTAAACGCCCGGACAATTCTTGTTCTGTCACTTTTACTGGTAGCATTCAGAACAGAAGTAGCTTCCATATCCATGGCAATGGGATAATCTAATGTCCTTCCATCCAGTGCTTCTATGATCTTTCTCGCTTCACGCCTGGCACCAGATGCCGTTGTTGCATAACTATAACGATACACACCAACTTTTACACCATTTCGTCGCGCCCTGCGATAGTTATTCTCGAACTGCGTATCCAAGGTTGTAGAATTGCTGCTAGATCCAGTTATAATTCTCAACATTGCAAAGTTGATACCAGAATCAGCTACATCTCCCCAATCAATCTCTCCTTGATATGCTGACACATCAATACCATAAGTAGTTATATTTTCTCCATTTGACCGAACTGTTGCTTCCGTCGTAAATGCCCCCAACACACCTACCACTTTGTATGTATAAGTTGTTGTCCGGTTCAGCTTTTCATCCTTGTATGTAGTCGATGCAACGGTTGCAATCTTGGAATAACTGCCTCCCTGAGAACGATAAATCTCATACTTTTCCACACCTTCTACCTGATTCCAGCTAAGGGTAACTGTCCTGCCACTATTACTTCTTGATGCGGACAATCCAGTCAGAGCATCCAGTCTCGTCTTCCCATATACGACCTTTGAAAAATCCGTTGTATACTTCTGTCGGATTGCTTTCACTTTATAATAATAGGTATGTCCCAACTTTCTATTCTGATGAGTAAATGTCAGATCTGATGTAGTACCAACATATGTAAATTCCCCATTTTCACTATGAGGCGAATAATACACCTCATACTTCTCAGCTCCAGGTACCGCAGGCCATCCTATCTTAATCCGATTATACCGTTGTTCCTGAATCTTCGGAGATGGTGTAACTATAGTCGTCATCTGTGTCACCGGATCTGAATCTTCTCCATAATTCAGGTTGCCATCCTGCTCCACTATTCCGCGAACTTTAAATGTATACTTTTCTCCGCAGATCACATTGGTAACCTGATAAGTCGTTGCTATGGTCATTGCCACATATTTCCATTCTTCACTGCCTTCAGTCTGATACCAGACCTGATATTTCTGCGCTCCGGCTTTATCCCAGGTCAGCTTTACCATATCGTACCTGGTTACTGTTGCTTTCAGATTTAACACTTTCTGCAATTCCGTATGCCCACTCATGGTATCCGAATCATCACTATATACTCGATTACCATTGTTCAAACGGTAGGCACGTACCATATACGTATACTCTCTTCCTAAACGCAACCCCTCATCTACATAGATACAGTCTGCATCTGCACTAACCTGCCCCAGTTGATTCCACTGATCATCACTCTCAGAACGATAGATTTCATACCCATCTGCGCCAGTCACCTGGTTCCAGCTCACCTGCAAGGTCTGATAATCCAAGCTATCCACAGAACTCATTTTCGCACTTTCCAAAGTTGTTCTCTGCGCTACCGAATCCGACTCTTCTCCGGCCAATTCTTCTCCATCCAGTTCTTCCACTGCACAGATCTTATATTCATATAATGTATCAAACATCAGACCAGTGTCCACATATCGTAAAGTATCTCCTGACTCAATGTTTTTAAGCAGCGAGTATTCCTGATCTCCCTGCTTTCTGTAAATCTTATATCCAGTTGCCCGCTCATTCTTTTCCCATGTCAGAATGATCCGGTTATATCCAGAAGCTGCCGTATACAACGTAACCTTTTCCAACGGCTCCCGCTTTTCCGTTTCTTCCGGATCTTTCGGAGCCGGTTCTTCGCTAATCACATCTTCATCATTCGATGGTACCTCTGTCTCTTCCACCGACTCAGTATCTTCTTCCAATGGCTCTTCCTGAACTATTATCTGCTTTACCGGTTCGTTCACAAGTTCTTCTGCATATGCCGATGCCGGTGTCTCCCACAACAAAATTCCTGCAAGAAATAATGAAGTTATTCTGATTAATGTCTGTCTGTTCATCTCTGCTGCTCCTTACATTATCCTTTATCGCTCATTGAGTGATCTATTTCAATTCTGAGAATTCTGAATCGGTCTCCTTTTCGGTACCCAAATACTCTACGTTTGCTGTCAAATCTGAATTTCATAATTGTCTTTCCATCATATTTTCTTGCGCGAAACCGATCATCTTTCGGTGAAGAAGGTGTATATTTTTTATATTCCAGACCATCATCCCTCCCTATACTTTCCCAAGATTCATGCTTTACAAACTTGTCCAGTGTAGAAATCAGACTATTAAATTCCCACTCATTCAGTCTGTCTGCTCCATATTCTTCTTCAAGGCTCTCACAATCAATCCGAGTATTTCTATATCGAATATTTAAAAGGCTCTGCCTCTCCAGATGTATCTCAGCAGCATGTTTCTCCAGTAAATACTGCGGTGTATGTACAGAATTCACATCGTACCTATGATCGCCACAGAAAATCTTAAGTTCCCGGTCTATGAATGCATCTGACCTGAAGGAAATCAAGGAATCCTCTCTTGTCGCTGCTTCTGCCAACGCAGTGGCCGTCACATTTTCTCCTTCCCAGACAAAATCAAGTGACAGATCATGCGCCGGCTTCTCATCCCACTTAGGTGCATCGTAGATTTCTCTATCCAACTGTATTTTAAATCTTACTAATTCATCCGAAGCGTTCAACAGATTTAAAGCACAAAGTTTCTCAGACGTTGTTATCATACATTCCCCAAAATTCTCTGTCTTATAGAGTCTCGCATCCTTCTGTGCATGTATGATCTTTATACATTCATTATTATGATCCACAGCAGTGCGACAGTTGTCCGGCACGAGAATCTTTGCAACACCGCCAAAGTACTCGTACATGTGGACGTGCGCTGCGATCCAGGATGCCTGTTTCTGATCCATAAAGGCTTCTACGTATGGATACTGACTGTAGGTCATAACACCCACGAAAATCTGGGCAACCAGAATTTCGCCGGTATCTGGGTCGATGATGTGCGCCGGATCGCCTGCCCAGTCGACCTCGACCTGCTCCGCAGGCTTACGGTTGATATGCATAGTAGCGCGGCGCTTCTGCTCATCCTGCTGGATGTAGTAGCAGAACTGAGAGTACATAAGTGGTTCTTCTTTGGAGAGACGGCATTCCTCAAGATACTCCGTCCACAGGAGCTTCTTATTCACTCCGTTTCGAAGAAGCTCTTTGCGGATATGCTCGTAATCGGGCATCCACTTTGAAGTGGCTGGTTTTGCTTTTACTTCAGGAAAAAGCAACTTGCCTAAGACTGGATCACTAAGTTTAGGATCCAGAGGCCAGACAAGATTCTGCTCTCTGGCTGCCTTCAGCACCTTGTTGACAGTTGTCTTGGATGCATTGCAGCTAAGGGCAATGTTGGTTTGGCTGAGATTCAATCCGGCAAGCCGGATGATCTCACGATACTTGGTCATAAATGATGACCTCCTTCGTAATGAATTTACGCTGCAAAGCGTATGAATTCATTATAAAGGGAATTGGTATCATCTGACCGGAATAACGGTATCCGAATCCCGGAACTGCGGTATCGCTTAAAGTGGAACAGCGGTACTGCATCACCGGAATGGCGGTTCAGAATCGCCCGGAATACTCATCAATCTGATGACAGTTCATGCGAGCAGGTCAGGGACAGCTCGTGAGGTCAGTAACATGTATGTAAACATTACATCTCTGTACCAGCAAAAATAGAAATGGAAATAAAATTCTTTAATGTTATTTTTCTCTTGCTTTATATATAACAGTCGCAAAATAGCATGTCAAGAGCCATCAGAGATTTCTTTTCTCTTGATTTAGCTTATAACCGATTGAACATAAAAAAACTCCTACACTCTTTCACTTTATTTTCAAGTGTTCTATCTCTATATACTTTTTAGCATCCTTCATAAAACTAGCAACAATCATCACAATAACAACACCGATAGGAAATGCAGCAACAATACTTACAGACTGAAGATTATTCATAGAACTTTCTGCAAACAACAATGCCATCGGAAGTAAAATAAGCAAAATACACCACATAAGCTGAATTGTTTTATTCGGCTGTTCACCATCTTTCAGATTATGATAACTATAACAGGAAGCAGTCAGTGCAATAGAATCAAACGATGTTGCATAGAAAGCAATCATCGTCAGCAACACAACCACCATAATGACCGGTGCGCACGGCATAGTTTTTATAATACTTACTATCATTCCATAAAGGTCCCCATCAGACAGATACTGTGCAATAAAATCTGCTTTTCCTGTAACCTGCATTCCCATAGAATAGTTACCAAGCACAATAAAGCTTGTCAGTGTTGAGCCAACGCCAAAGACATAACCGCCAAGAATCGTCTGACGTACTGTTCTACCACGGGATATATTTCCGATAAAAAACGGAGCTGCTACACACCACACCATCCAATATGCCCAGTAATAAATCGTCCAATTCTGCGGAAAATTTGATTTGCGAAGCGGATCAGTGAAAGTTGACAAGTCAATAAAGTTTTGAATCATCTTACCCAAAGAAGCAAATCCCGTCTCAACAATATAACGTGTTTCTCCACCAAACAAAAGAACAAAAGCAATCAGACCAAAGAACATATAAATACAAATGTTGGCTAACTTGCTAATTCCTTTAAATCCATGTAGTAATGAATATGTATAAACAACACAAGTAATCAGAAGAATAATAATGTTGATTATAGTACGGCTAATTGCAACATGGAGCAATTCACCAATAATCGTCGCCATCAGCGGTGTTGCAACACTAAATGTAGTTGCAGTACCAGCAAGAAGTGCAAATACAGCCAAAAGATCAATAACTCGGCCAGCCAATCCATCTGTATGCTTTCCTAAAATCGGGCGACAAGCTTCAGAATACTTCTGTCGATTTCTTTTTCTCACATGAAGCATAAAACCAAATGCAACAGCCAACACAAGATAGAACCCCCATGGAATAAAGCTCCAATGGAATAGAGGATATACACCTGCCCAGTCTTGAATATTACCCATTTCTGCAGTGTGTGGATCCGTTGCATACAGTACCCATTCAGCAAAAGAGTAAAACAAAATATCTGCTGCAAGACCACAGGTGAACATCATAGAACCCCATACAAAAAAAGAATACTTAGGTTTCTCATTCGATTCACCGAGAACAATGTTTCCATACTTCGATCCAGCAATATAAAGTGAAACAATAAAGATTCCAAGACCAATAATCAGATAGTATGTTCCGAAAGTGTCACCAAAGAAAAAACGAATCTGGCTCAATACTGCATTTGACTGTTCCGGCACAAAGAAAAAAAGTACGCAGAGTGCTATTACAATCGCCAATGGAACCAGCGTTATCATCCAGTCTATTTTACCATGTTCTTTTTTCGCATTCATTTTAATTTTCCTCCGCATATTTTTCATAGCTTGCATCCAAAGCAATCAGTTCTGATAAATTATCCACTTCAATAATATCCGATGCATTCATTGGACGAATTCCCAACTTAAAATCATTAGGATAGCAAAACATTGCAACATCATCCCAGTATATCTGCCGGTTTTGTTTTTCTTCAAATTCTACTTCTAAAAAGTGTTTCAGCTTCCGGCCATCTTCTGCAGTCCACCTGGAAATACTATACAATTGCCAGCCGCCTTTTCCTCCAGTCCTACTACAAGCGGTTACGATTCCATCTTCTACAGTCTGAAGCCATTCATCCGTTTCGCCATCTGTCCAAACGCTGTTATATCCTGAGCGTTCAAATTCTGGCGACAGAATATCCGAATTATAAATAATCTGATCCCCATCCAATATTATTGTATCTTCCAGGTAGGCACGAGCTACATAGAGAGAGGATATATTGTTGCAAGTACCATAAAATGGATTTTCAATCAGTGTTACCCCACTATACTCTTCTGTCAGTATTTTAAATTGTTCTTTGAGATAACCTATGACAATATATATATCTGCGATTCCATTCGCATGAAGCCCCCGAATAACCGTATCTATCATCCGCACTCCATTGACTTTGATCAATGGCTTGGGCGTCTCCAGCGTAACCGGTTGCATCCTTTTTCCCAATCCAGCAGCCATTATGATAGCTTTTGTAACCTTATGCATTTAAATGTTTCCTCCTAACTCATCTATCACAATTTTATAATATTCCTTGGCATACCGATACTGTCTCAGTGAATATTCTCCAAACTCCACCCCTAGATTTCTCTTATATTCACACCAATTACTCCAGAGTAACCCACATGACGCTATATAACAATAAATCTTAATTCTTGTCTCCTGAGGACATTTACCTTCAAAATAAATATCAATCAACCTGTCTACCTGTTCTCTATCGTATAATGAATAAATGCAGAACATTGCAATATCCACATGCGGATCCTGCATGCCAGCATACTCCCAATCAATTAATCTGATTGTTCCATCTGCCGTAAATAAAAAATTATCCGGAACCGCATCTATATGTGTGAGACAACATTCTTTCTTTTGTGTATCAATATAGCGTTTCAAAATGAATACTTTTTCTCTTGTCGTGTCATAATCTCTGAAAATAGAAGGTTTCCCATCCCAAAGGCTCTCATAAAACTCCAGTTGTTTAAAAATATCAAATACATGCGTCACCTTCAAGTTCTGACTATGGAATTCTCTTAATTTTTCCATACATGCCCGGACATCCGCTTCCTGTGTAGAGTCACACACTCGGGCTCCTTCTAAAAATCTGGTGATTTTATAGCCATTTTGAGGATTCATGTAAACAATATCATCGCAAATACCTTTGCCCTGTAATACGGTGTATACCTCTGCTTCCTCGTTCCTGTTAATCAATTGCGCCGTCCCCTCCCCGGGAATTCGCATAATATATTTTCTATCCCTGCATCGAAATAAAAAGGATCTATTTGTCATTCCTTTTTTCAGCACGGTAATATCTGTGACTTCCGACGGCGAAACCTGTAAAGCAGTTGTAATCGCATTCATCGCATCTGTTTTCAAAGTATTCGAATTTTCATCCAATTCTCTCAATTGCTCATAGGTATTGATTTCCACATAATCCGAATCTCCTACAACCCTGGCCGAAACGATCATCCTGTCTTTATCATACAACGCCTCTTCCCAAAAAGTTTCCTGATATCCTGCTAACTTATCAAGTCTTTCTACCTGCTCCTTTACCCTTTGTGCTTGCTCGCAGCTAAGATAGGCAATACCTATCATCCTATTTCCCATTTCTTCCTTCTCGGTATATACTAGTTGTTGTTTTCTATTTACTCTCACATCACTATGTCTATCCGGTGTGTCGGTTACCATATACCACGAATAGAGTTCGTATTTGTTAAATGGGTTCCTATTGCACCAGATATCACAGGGCATAATATATGTATTTCCTAAGTATGCTGTCGCCAGAAAAAGTGAATGTAAATTGTTTTTCGTTGCATACTCCTCATTCACGATGAGCTTTACCCCATATTCATCTATTAAATACTCAAATTCCTCTTTCAAAAAACCGACAACTATATAAATCTCCGTAATTCCCACTTCATGCAATTGCTTGAGCAACCGTTCAATGAGTATCTCTCCATTCACTTCTATCAAAGCTTTCGGTGTTTGGGTATTAAGCGGAACCATGCGCATTCCAATTCCGGCTGCCAAAATAATAGCACTTTGAGGGGCCGCTTTTTTTATTTTTTCCCTTGCTTTCTCCGTTAATTTACAGTCTTCCTGAATATATCCCTGGTCTATTAGCTTATGCAAAGACTTATTCACTACCCCCAGTGAATAGCCTGTTGTCTCCGCAAGTATTCTCTGATTTACGATAGAGTCCTGCATTATTGCATTTAAAATATCTGCTTCTTGTTTGTTCATATCTCTCCTTTTCGTGAAAATCGCATTTTCTATTTTCGTGAACACGTAGTTTTCAAAAAACTCAGTACTTAACTGAGTTTTTGAAAATTCATTATATAAGAAGTATAAAAAGAGAGCTCATTCTTGTCAAGTATTTCCAATAATACATCTTCTCTACCTACATGGTGTATTTTCCCAATTCCAATTTCATAATCTGATGTGTTTGTCGATCCTTTTCTGGTGGCAATTTTCTATAATCACCATATGCTTTTGTCAGAAAAGCATCATATTCCTTGGGAATGCTAAAACTAACCCCTTCAAAATCTACCATAATCATCTCATCAAACCATATTGCCGGGAAATACCAGTAGTTGTAGCAAGATCCGGCATGAACGCAAATATTTTTCGTCCCCTCATGTTTATTATATAATTTATCTATCCTATTTCTCAAAGTTTTCACAGAATAGCATTTCGCCAATATTTGAAGGGGTAAGAATTTTAAATATTTTAGCCTTGTCTCCCCTCTCCAAACCTTGTATCCACCTTTAATCAAAAGCATTTGCGTCAGGAGCTGCATTCTAAACGCTTCGCCTTTTCTAACCAGCTCATTATCAGAAATATAATAGTACGGAAAAATATCTACAAAGATTTCATTATGTTTCGCACCGGCATTTGCTTTGTTCTCTATATATTCTGTTCCCAAAAGTCTGATCTTTGTAAAAACCAATGGATTATCACAATTCGTATTATAGTTATCTACAAAATACTTTTCACCTAGTTCTGCAGGAGCTACCTCCAAGAATTTGTTATATTCTTCTTTGGGCATTCCAATATCTATATCATCGTCCCAAGGAATAAATCCTTTATGCCGTACTGCACCAAGCATTGATCCTGCATCCAGAAAATACTTAATCTGATATTTCTCACATATTCTTTTGATATCTTCCGCAATCATTAATTGCACTTTTTTTAACTGCTCATGTTCATCAGTTATTTTCCCTTGATTTTCGTTCATATAATCTGGTTGCTTCCTCCTCTATCATTTTGCAACTGTGACATATTGAAAAACGGCTTGCTTTTTTCTTTGCGTTCTCAGATATTTCATCTATCTTTCCATTTTCGTAAAGTCGAATCACTTTCTCTATCAAATCACTGATTTCTCCCGAAGTACTTTCTTGGGTCAAGAATCCATCTATCCCATTATCTATTATTTCCGGAATCCCACCCACAGCATTTGCTATACATGGAATCCCGTATGCCATGGCTTCTACCAGCGATATGCCAAACACTTCCTGACACACAGACGGATATACAAATATATCGGTTTGTTCCAAATAATGTGATACATCACTTTGTTGTCCGTAAAATGTCACTTTCTCACTGAAATTCTTTTTTTCAACCTGCTCTTCAAGTGAGTCCCTACTATCTCCGTCTCCAACAATCGAAAGTTTTGTGTGATATTTATTTGCAATGCTTCCAAATGCATCAATTAATAGCTCTACTCCTTTTTCCGGTACCAGTCTTCCTATATATGTAATACTGTAAATACCATTGGATCTAATTTTATTTTCTTTCGCTTTTTCTAATAGTTCCGGAGATATTCCATTATATATTACCCTACATGCAGATTCGTTCAGTCTATATCTGTTTCTGCAACTTTTTCTTCCGGCTTCAGATACAAACCATACTCCGTCAGATACATCAAAGCATTTCTGAAATATTGCATCCGATATTCTTAACTTCATCCCCTTGTACTTTATCTGTGACTCGTCGTCATAGCATGAATGAACCATAGTAATTCCACATTTATGTGTTACTGTTTTAGTTAATATATAATATAACTTTAATATCGGATCCCCATGATGCACTATGATAGCATCATATTCCCGTGCATATTTTATCAGTGCTCTGAGTTTTCCAATATTAAATCCTTTTCCATACTCAGCGAGGTTAATAACACTTCTTCCCTCTTTGCACATCTCTTCATATATACACCCACCTTTTTTTAAAAAGCAAAACGTATGTGATTCTTTTCCGTAACGACTTATATCATAGCATAACCTTTCAATTCCACCGGTTTCGCCACTTGTCAATAAATGTAATATTTTCATTTACAGCTTTTCCCTATAATAATTTCCTAAAATTCATAAAGATTGCTTTAATTTTCTCCGCCACCTAATTATCATCCTTGAATTGCTCTATCATGTTCTTCTCTAATTCCAAAATTTTTTTCTCTCTATCTTTCATTTTGTGAAAAGGGATTCCCACATTAATACTCCAAGGTTCTGGATTATGATCTATAAACGAAAATGCTCCGAAGGCACTTCCCTCTTCTAATTTTGTTCCCGGCATAATTACACTAGTAGAGCCAACAATAGCATGTTTTCCTATGTACACAGGTGCACTCGCCACATTTTTATATTTCTCCGGCACCATCGGATTAGTCATACTTTCACCGGAGTAGTCGTCACTTATACTATATACACTTATTCTAGAAGATAAATTTGCAAAACTGCTAATATATATTCCATCCTTCCCACCATAAAGTGCACTGTATGCAGCAATATGTACATAATTTTCAATTTCGATTTTCCCACTTAATATGCAAAAATCATCTATCCTTACATGATTTCCTATTGTTATCGTATTGGGACTATAGATGCTGGCTTTACGACTTATATAAACTTCTTTACCTACTTTTTTTAGTCCGAGTTTCATCAACTCATCAATTGAATAAAAACTAGTCAATGCTTTATTTCCTTTTCTGCGTGTAAAGTATATTGTATTTTTCCTTATAATGCATTACTACTATTAAGGATAATTTGGCAAATCTCATCTACTTCTTCCAATGTTAGATCTGCATATAGCGGTAGCGTGAGAACTCTATGGCTAATATGTCTGGCGACAGGGGTTGCATTTACATCAAATTGTCCATGAAAACATTCAAAGGTATTCGTTAAAGGATAAAAATATTTTCTTGCCCCTATCCCATATTGCAATAATATCTCTTTTACTTCGTTACGACTTGCCCCGAATTTCTTTTCATCAAATATTACCGGAAAATATGCATAATTGCTTTCAACTCCTTCTTGTATCTGATTCAATTGAATACCAACCACATCACTTAGATGATTTCTATATCTTTCGACAATTATCTTCCTTTTTGCTATCTCCTCGTCTATATGTCTTAGATTGCACAATCCCATAGCCGCGCAAAATTCATTCATTTTGGCATTAGCGCCAATTCCATCAACAACCTCTTCATTTCTAATGCCAAAGTTTTTTAATCTATATAATTTTTCGCCAAACTTTTCATCCGTATAGCATACCCCACCACCTTCTATCGTATTGAAAACCTTAGTTGCATGAAAGCTAAAACAAGATATATCTCCAAATTTTCCAACTCCTTTTCCATGATACTTTTCACCAAAAGCATGCGCTGCATCATAAATTACTTTAAGCTCATATTTTTTAGCAATTTTTTCTATTTCTTCAATATTACATATATTGCCATACACATGTACCGGCATAATGGCTATCGTTTTATCTGTTATCAGTTTTTCTATTTTGTCTGTATCAATCGTAAAATCATCCGGATTGATGTCACAAAATACAGGTGTTAATCCATTTCGCACAATTGCATGTGTAGTAGACGCAAAAGTAAAAGGAGTCGTAATAACTTCCCCACTAGTTAATCCAAGTGCTTGAAGGGACAATTCCAATGCCATATGTCCATTAGTAAGTAGTTCGATATTATTAACTCCTAAATAATTCATCAATTCCTTCTGTAGCCGCTGATGCTTCTCTCCCATATTTGTAAGCCAATGGCTGTCCCAAATATCCCTAATTTCATCTACATATTCATCCAAAGCAGGAATAGACGAACGGGTCACTAGAATTTTCTTTTCCATGTTTTTTCTCTCTACACTTTCTTATTTATTTTATCTCAAATACACTCGTACTTATTAGACTCAATTGTTTTCATTTTGTAATTAATTTACAAAATTTCTTCTTTTTCAATCACAAAATTTGCTATCTAAAGATAGCATACACAATCATCGCTTTAATATAGATTCGATATTCAAAGGATTTTTTATCATACTTATGTGATAATAGTTTTAAGCTTTGCGGCAATGTATTACCTGTTATTTCACGTACGCTAGTACTTTTACAAAATTTTTTAAATTCCTCCAAAGGATACATTTTATAGTCTTTGACAGCATTAAATAGACTGTTAATGCATCTCCACGTTAAATAATACTCTGCTTCTGTCTTACACCCCACTTGTTGTCCTAAAAGCATCACACGAGAAAATGCATCAATAAATCCTTTAATATTGTCTACTCTACACTTAGCCACTTCTGAAGTCGTAGATTGTCTATAATAATATCCTTTGGTTCCAACTAAAACTGCTTTATTGATTTTTGATAGCAAAGCTGCTTCTGGATATATATCCGCAGGAAATTTGTTAACAAAACATATTTTGCTATCTATAAGGAATTCTTTTTTATATACCTTATTCCACCTAAATCCCTCAATATCCAAAGATGTAAGAAATCTTTTAAAAGTATCCTTTCCATATAATATTTCGCCCGTTTTCAATTCTGGAGAATACCAAGGTAATATACTTCCTTTTTCATCAATATACGTATATGAACTTATGGCACAGTCTGCTTCTGTTTTTTCTAAAAAGCTTATCATTTGTTCAAAAAAATCCGATGCCAATTCATCATCATGATCTACAAATCCTATATATTTTCCACTTGCTTTTTGAATAAATTCGTTCATTCTTTCAATAGAATGACCATTTGCTCCTGTTTCCAAAATAATTCTTGTATCTTTCTCACTATACTGTTGACATATGCTTAAAGAATTATCTTGAGACCCGTCATTATAAACATAAATTTCAATGTCTCTATATGATTGCTTTATTACACTATCTAAACACTTTTCTATATATTTTTCGCCATTGTAAACCGGAATGTAAATTGATAATTTAGGCATTTTCTCCATCCCCGAACTTATTTTTCAGTTCTAGTCACCAACCACCACTTCAAGTGGTGGTTTGATATTAGCCCTCCTAATGGCTATGTTACTGCTCATCCCGAAGGGTGGTGTCGCAAGCGTTAATACTGGCCCACTTACAATGCGGTACCTCGTGAGTCTTCTTTTCTAGACTCTTCTGCTTGCTCTTTTATATACTTTTGTACGGCTTCATCCGTAATATTGCCAATTGTCTCCACATAATATCCTTGCCCAAAATGCTTTATCCCATTTGCTCTGGATGCCTGTTATATATCATCAATGTACTCTTTCCTTTTAGATACCCCATAAATTTTGATATACTCAATTTGGGTGAAGTTGCCACACTTAGATGTACATGATCAATACAAACTGCTCCAGCTATTATTTCAGCATCCTTATACTTGCATAGCGTAGAAAGTATTTCTCTGACATCATTTCTCAATTGTTCGTATAAAATCCTCTTTCTGTATTTTGGAATAAAAACTATATGATACTGGCATTTCCATTTTGTATGTGATAAACTTCTATTGTCCATTGGGACCGCCTCCTATTTTGAGATTGGCTTGCGACACCATTCTCATTTTATCATAGGAGACTTTTTTATAGCATCCTCTACGTTTCCACTTATTCTATTCTCCCCAGCTTAGCTGGGGGATTAGACTTTTCATTTATTCTTCCGGGATCAATGTAATAATATCCTTTATTGACATACACATAGCATCCGCTTCTTTTGCCCTAGATCGGAAGAGCGTCGTGTAGGGAAAGAGTGTAGATCTCGGTGGTCGCCGTATCATTAAAAAAAGAAAAGAGAGAGGGCAAGAGGGGTGACGGAGAGGAGCAACCTGACGAGAGT
>ENA-UPXC01000388-UPXC01000388.1-human-gut-metagenome-genome-assembly--contig:-NODE-388-length-75497-cov-8.450424_pt1 | contig 75497 bp, 95 predicted proteins | sample MGYA00250047_ERZ773371 | MGnify/ENA primary metagenome ERZ773371 (study PRJEB29103, sample SAMN06111975) | human gut metagenome | biome: human gut; feature: ankylosing spondylitis patient; material... | reverse complement strand
CGACCCCTATTTTCTCTACCTGGGCAACCATGTGCGTCAGGGTTGCCAGGAGCGGAAATATGCCTGCGTCCCCCTGGAGCATCGGGAGGGCGGCTTCCTTCTGCCTGAGGGTGAGACGGTGGACGGCATTGTGGCGGTGGGCTATTTCCCGCCGGAGCAGATTCAGGCCCTGGAGTCCATCTCCAAACAGCTGGTCTTTCTGGACTTCTCCCCCGATGAGATCCGCTATGACTCGGTGGAGCTGGGCTATGAGCTGGGCATCCGCCTGGCTCTGAAGGCCCTCACCGCTCTGGGGCACCGCCGTCTGGCCTTTGCCGGCCCTGCGGACCGCCCTTACGGTCAGCCGGGACCGGAGCCCCGTTACCAGGCCTTTCTCTATCTCACCGCTCCCCAGCCAGATCTGACATGCCAGGTGGTCCCCTGCCCCATGCAGGGGCGGGCCATTGAGCCCAACCTTAGGGAGCTGCTCTCTCATCCCCAGAATCGCCCCACCGCCCTGCTGTGTGCCAACGAAGAAATCGCCCTGGCGGCGGCGCGAACCGCGGAGCATTTCGGGCTGCGGATTCCGGAGGATCTGTCGGTGGTCTCCTTCAACGACACTCCCCGCTCTGCTCTGGTGCGTCCCGCCCTCACCTCGGTGTCCGTCCACACCCAGGAGATGGCCAACGCCGCTCTGCGTCTGCTAGCCGACCGGGTGCTGGGCAGCGTCCCCGCCCCCCGTACCTGGCCCCAAAAAGTCGTGGTCCCCCCCTCCCTCTCCCTGCGGGAAAGTACCGGTCCGTCTAACTGCTGAATTTTTTAGTAAAAAATTGTGCAAACTTCCAGATTGAATTTTTAGTAAAAAATAAATATACTAGGTACAACAAAAAATAAATGAGGTGACCACCATGCGAACTTGTGAATCTTTGCGCCGTTCCCTGTCCGCCGGAGAGTGTGACCAGATCCTTGCCAGCCTGTATGCCCTGGACGGGGCAGACAGCAGCCTGGCTGCCGCCCGTGCCCGTGCCCTGCGGGTGGTAGAGGAATTCCAAGCCGCCTTCTCCCCCGCCGAAGATACCGCTGCCGCTCTGTTCAGCGGCCCCGGCCGCACCGAAATCGGCGGCAACCACACCGACCACCAGCACGGCCGCGTGCTGTGCGGCAGCGTGGATCTGGACATGATCAGCTGCGCCGCCCCCAACGGTCTGAATGTTATCCGCATCATCTCCGAGGGCTACCCCGCCCTGGAGGTAGAGCTGGATCAGCTGCTCCCCCGCCCTGAGGAGCGCAACACCTCCGCCGCTCTGGTCCGTGGCGTGGCAGCCAAGATCCAGGAGCTGGGCTACAAGGTGGGCGGCTTTGACGCCTGGGCCACCTCCAGCGTGCTGTCCGGCTCCGGCCTGTCCTCCTCCGCCGCCTACGAGGTGCTGGTGGGCAACATTCTCAACCACTTCTTCTGTGAGGGTGCTCTCACCCCCATCCAGATCGCCAAGATCGGCCAGTACGCCGAGAACGTCTACTTCGGCAAGCCCTGCGGCCTGATGGACCAGATGGGCTCCTCCGTGGGCGGTGCGGTGGCCATCGACTTTGCCGACCCCGCCGCTCCCGTGGTGCGGAAGGTGGACTACGACTTCTCCAAGTCGGGCCACGCCCTGTGCATCGTGGACACCGGCTCCTGCCACGCCGACCTCACCGACGACTACGCCGAGATTACCCAGGAAATGGGTGCAGTAGCCGCCCACTTCGGCAAGCAGGTACTGCGAGATGTGCCCGAGGAGCAGTTCCGCGCTGAGATTCCCTCCCTGCGGGTCCGCTGCGGCGACCGTGCCGTGCTCCGCGCTCTCCACTTCTATGACGACGACCGCCGGGCTGTGGAAGAGGCCGATGCCCTGGAGGCGGGCGACTTTGACCGCTTCCTGGCTCTGGTGAATGCCTCCGGCATCTCCTCTTCCCTGCACCTGCAGAATACCTGGTCCATTGCCGATCCCAAGCAGCAGGCCATTCCCCTGGCCCTGGCTGTCGGTCGGGAGCTGCTGGATGGCACCGGTGCCATCCGCGTCCACGGCGGCGGCTTTGCCGGCACTATCCAGGCCTTCGTCCCCGTGGAAAAGCTGACCACCTTTAAGAGCGGCATGGAGAAGCTGCTGGGTCCCGGCATGTGCCACATCCTCCACATCCGTTCCCAGGGCGGCTGCGTCATTCTGGCTTAAGCAAATCAGAAAGGAAGTACAAGAACATGGCTATTCTTGTTTTGGGCGGAGCCGGCTACATTGGCTCCCACACCGTATATGAACTCATTGACGCCGGCCGGGACGTGGTTGTAGCCGACAACCTGCTCACCGGCTTCCGGGCCGCGGTCCACCCCAAGGCCCGCTTTTATCAGCTGGACATCCGGGACCGCAGCGCTCTGGACGAGCTGTTCACCAAGGAGAAGATCGAGGGCGTGATCCACTTCGCCGCCTCCTCCCAGGTGGGCGAGTCCATGTCCGATCCCCTCAAGTACTACGACAACAACCTCCACGGCACCATGGTGCTGCTCCAGGCCATGGTGGCCCACGGGGTGGACAAGATCGTCTTCTCATCCACCGCCGCCACCTACGGCGAGCCGGAGCGGGTACCCATCCTGGAGACCGACCGCACCGATCCCACCAACTGCTACGGCGAGACCAAGCTGGCCATGGAGCACATGATGCGCTGGGTCTCCCGGGCTCACGGCCTGAAGTATGTGGCCCTGCGCTACTTCAACGCCTGCGGCGCCCACCCCTCCGGAGCCATTGGCGAAGCTCACAACCCGGAGACCCACCTCATCCCCCTCATTCTCCAGGTGCCCAACGGCCAGCGGGAGAAGATCTCCATCTTCGGTGACGACTACGCCACCAAGGACGGCACCTGCATCCGGGACTACATCCACGTCTCCGACCTGGCTCAGGCCCACATCCTGGCTCTGGACCACCTGCTCCAGGGCGGCGAGAGCGACGTGTTCAACCTGGGCAACGGCGTGGGCTTCACCGTAAAAGAAGTCATCGACGTGGCCCGTGCCGTCACCGGCCACCCCATCCCCGCCGAGACCTGCCCCCGCCGGGCCGGCGACCCCGCTCAGCTCATTGCCTCCTCTCAGAAGGCGGTGGACCAGCTGGGCTGGAAACCCAAGTACAACGACCTGAACACCATCATTGCTTCTGCCTGGAAGTGGCACAGTGCCCACCCCAGAGGATATGAGGAGGCTTAATTATGATCGACTACTCCATTGAAAAACTGATTTCTTATGCTCTGGACAAGGAGCTGATCCAGCCCTGCGAGAAAATCTGGGCTCTGAACACCCTGCTGGAGGTGCTGGAGCTGGACAGCTACACCCCCACCGGCAAGGAAGTGGGCGAGGTGGACCTGCCCGCCGTGCTGGACGAGCTGATGGACGACGCCTACCAGCGTGGCGTGATGAAGGAGAACTCCATCGTCTACCGGGATCTGTTTGACACCAAGATCATGGGCGCTCTCACCCCCCGCCCCGCCCAGGTGATCGAGAAGTTCCAGGCTCTGCGTGCTGAGGACCCCCAGAAGGCCACCGACTGGTACTATAAGTTCAGCCAGGACACCAACTACATCCGCCGGGACCGCATCGCCAAGGACATGCAGTGGAAGGCCCCCACCGAGTACGGCGAGCTGGACATTACTATCAACCTCTCCAAGCCGGAGAAGGACCCCAAGGCCATCGCCGCTGCCCGGAACCTGCCCGCCTCTGCCTATCCCCGCTGCCAGCTGTGCGCGGAGAATGAGGGCTACGCCGGCCGGGTGAACCACCCCGCCCGCCAGAATCACCGCATCGTGCCCATCACCATCAACGGCTCCCCCTGGTTCCTGCAGTACTCCCCCTATGTGTACTACAACGAGCACTGCATCTGCCTCAACAGCGAGCACACCCCCATGAAGATCGACAAGGCCTGCTTTGGTAAGCTGCTGGACTTTGTGGGTCAGTTCCCCCACTACTTCGTGGGCTCCAACGCCGACCTGCCCATCGTGGGCGGCTCCATCCTGGCCCACGACCACTTCCAGGGCGGCCGGTACACCTTTGCCATGGCTAAGGCTCCCGTAGAGACCCCCTTCACCTTCCCCGGCTATGAGGACGTGCAGGCAGGCATCGTAAAGTGGCCCATGTCTGTGGTGCGCCTGACCTGCGGTGATCCCCAGCGGCTGATCGACCTGGCCGACCACATCCTCACCGCCTGGCGCGGCTACACCGACGAGGCGGCCCTGATCCTGGCTGAGACCGACGGGGAACCCCACAACACCATCACCCCCATCGCCCGCCGCCGCGGCAAGGACTATGAGCTGGATCTGGTGCTGCGCAACAACCTGACCACCGAGGAGCATCCCCTGGGCGTCTATCACCCCCATGCGGAGCTGCACCACATCAAGAAGGAGAACATCGGCCTGATCGAAGTCATGGGTCTGGCTGTTCTGCCCGCCCGCCTGAAGGCCGAGCTGGCCGCCGTGGCCGAGAAGCTGGCCAAGGGCGAGGACCTGCGCGCTGATCCCCTCACCGCCTCTCACGCCGACTGGGCCGAGGGCTTTAAGGGCAAGTATGAGATCACCGCCGACAACGCCCTGGACGTGGTCCAGAAGGAGACCGGCCTGGTCTTTGCCCAGGTGCTGGAGCACGCCGGCGTCTACAAGCGCACCCCCGAGGGCAAGGAGGCTTTCCTCCGCTTCCTGAATACTCTGTAAAGGAATATTGCCTGTCAGATATTTTTCTATAAGAAAACCCGGCTGGGAGACCAAATGAGTCTCCCAGCCGGGTTTCTTTCTGTCTGGATTTTCAGGACAGCTCAAACATGCCGTTGTAGAGCTGGTAGTATACCCCCTGCTGCTCCAGCAGCTCATCGTGGCTGCCCCGCTCCACGATCTTGCCATGCTCCAGCACCATGATGGCGTCGGCGTTGCGGACCGTAGAGAGCCGGTGGGCAATGACAAATACCGTCCGCCCCTCCATCAGCTGGTCCATGCCCTTCTCAATCAGAGCCTCAGTACGAGTATCAATGGACGAGGTGGCCTCGTCCAGGATAAGCACCGGCGGGTCGGCCACCGCAGCCCGGGCAATGGCCAACAGCTGCCGCTGCCCCTGGGACAGGTTGGCACCGTCGGCAGTGACCAGGGTGTCATATCCCTTGGGCAGGCGGCGGATAAAGGAGTCGGCATTGGCAATGCGGGCCGCCTTCTGGATCTCCTCCATAGTGGCATCCAGCTTGCCGAAGCGGATGTTGTCGGCAATGGTGCCGGTAAACAGGTGGGTGTCCTGGAGGACGATACTCAGAGAGCTGCGCAGGGCGCTCTTTTGGATGTCCCGCACGTCGATCCCATCATAGAGGATGCTTCCCCCCTGCACATCGTAAAATCGGTTAATGAGGTTGGTAATGGTTGTCTTGCCCGCGCCGGTAGAGCCTACGAAAGCGATCTTCTGCCCTGGCTTGGCGTACAGGCTCACATCCTTCAAGATCGGGTGGCCAGGTTCGTAGCTGAAATCCACATGCTCAAAGCGCACATCCCCCCGCAGCGGGACGCAGGCGCCGTCTTGTTTCTTCCAGACCCAGCCCGTCTCCGTCTTTTCCAGCGCCGTATCACCTGCGTCTACCTCCGGCTCCTCATCCATGGCCTCAAAGACCCGCTCCGCGCCCGCCAGAGCGGCCAGCAGGAAATTGCTCTGCTGAGTAAACTGGTTGATGGGGGCGGCGGCCTGACGCACAAAGACCAGATAGCTGGCCAAGCTGCCCGCGTCTGTCATCCCTTTCAGGGCCATAATGCCCCCCAGGACGGAGACGATGGCGTAGTTGATATAGGAGATGGTGACCACGGCGGGAATCATGGTGGCGGCATAGCCCTGGGCTCCGGTCCCTGCCCGGCGCAGGGCCTCATTTTTCTCATCGAAAATCTCCAGGCTGACCTGTTCGTGGTTGAAGACCTGCACCACCTTCTGGCCGTTGACCATCTCCTGGATGTATCCGTCCAGATCACCCAGGCAGGTCTGCTGCTTGGTGTAATAGGCCCGGCTGCGGCGGCTGCTGAACCGGATGTAGGCAAACATGGCCGCGTAGCATACCACTACCACCAGGGACAGCCGCCAGTTGAGGACAAAGAGCAAAATGAGAGTGCCTGTCATCTGAATAAAGCTCTGGATGGCCATAGCAAAGCTGTTGTTCAGGGCGTCGGCGATAGTATCTACATCGTTGGTGAAGTAGCTCATGATGTCGCCGTGGCGGCGGGTATCAAAAAAGCGCAGGGGCAAGGTCTGGAGGTGGGCAAACAGATCCCGCCGGATGTCCAGCAGTACCTTCTGGGCCGCCCGAACCATGGTCTGAGTATAGCCGTAGGCACACAGTACACCCACCACATAGATGCCCACCGTCAGCGCAATTCCCTGGATCAGGGTCTCCATGCTCCCCGACACCAACGCATTGACCACCGGGCGGATCATATAGGTGCCCAGCAGATTGGCCGTAGCACTGATGGCGACCAACACCCCTACCGTCAGCAGCATAAATTTATGCCGTCCCAGGTAGGATAGGAAGGTCTTTACCGTATAGCCCAGGCGTTTGGGCTTTTTCCCGCTGAAGGTTCTAGCCATGCAGCTCCCCTCCCTTCATCTGAGACGCATAGATCTCCTGGTAGATGGGGTCGCACTCCAGCAGCTGCTGATGGGTACCCACCGCATGGACCTTGCCGTCATCCAGAATGATGATCTGATCGGTATTCATCACTGAGGTGATGCGCTGAGCGATGATGATCTTGGTGACTCCATCCAGCTTGGCCAGCTCCCGGCGGATCTTCCCCTCGGTAGCCGTGTCCACTGCGCTGGTGGAGTCGTCAAAGATAAGCACCTTCGGGTGTTTGAGCAGCGTGCGGGCAATGCACAGCCGCTGCTTTTGCCCGCCGGAGACGTTCACGCCTCCCTGCCCCAAGTCGGCCTCAAGGCCGCCAGGCATCTCAGCAAGAAACTCATCCGCGCAGGCCGCACGGCAGGCGGCCCACAGCTGCTCCTCCCCTGCCTGGGCGTCTCCCCAGCGCAGATTCTCCTCCACTGTTCCGGAAAAAAGGACATTCTTTTGCAGTACAATGCCTACTGCATCCCGCAGAACATGGATGTCGTACTCCCGCACGTCCCGGCCTCCTACCTTCACAGTTCCTTCCGTGGCGTCATAGAGGCGTGGGATGAGCTGTACCAAGGTACTCTTGGCCGAGCCGGTACCACCCAGAATGCCCACGGTCTGCCCCGCTTGAATGTGCAGATCCACCTGGGACAGGGCATACTCCTGGGCATCCGCATGGTATTTAAAGGATACGCCCTCAAAGTCCACGCTGCCGTCGGCCACTTGGGTGACCGCATTCTGGGGCGAAGTGATCTGAGGCTGCTCTTCCAGCACCTGTGTGATACGGTGTACGCTGGCCAGGGACCGGGTAAGCAGCAAAAACACGTTGGAGAGCATCATCATGGAGTTCATGACCTGGAACACATAACTGAGAAACCCGGTGAGTTCTCCCACCAAAAGCTTCCCATCCAAGATCATATTTCCCCCAAACCACATGATGAGCACGATGGCAGTATACATGATCAGCTGCAGGGAAGGCAGATTCAGTACTGCCCATCGGAAGGTCTCCTTAGAGGTATCGGCCAGGAGGCTGTTCACCACCTGAAATCGCTCCTCCTCCGCCTCTCCCCGGACAAAGGCCTTCACCGCCCGGATGGCCGTTAGATTCTCCTGCACCACATTATTGAGCCGGTCCACTGCTTTCTGGAGCCGCCCATACATCGGCGCTACCTTCCGTACGATACAAAAGAGAATCCCACCCAGAATCGGTGCACACACGATAAAAATCACAGCCAGTCGGGAATTCATCCAGAAGGACAATCCCACCCCCATCACCAGCATAATAGGACTGCGCACCAGGGGACGAAATCCGCCGTTGATGGCGTTTTGCAGTACCGTTACATCGGTGGTCATCCGGGTAACCAGAGAGGCGGCGTCAAAGTGGTCCAGATTGGCAAAAGAGTAGCGCTGGACCTGGGCAAATTGGGCGCGGCGCACCTGTGCACCCCATCCGTAGGAGGCTCGGGCGGCAAATCGGGCGTAGAGCAACCCGGTCACCAGAGCACACAGCGCACAGATTCCCATCTGCGCTCCTTTATAGAGCACATAGTGGATATCCTGGTTGGCCACCCCTACATCGATAAGGTCGGCCATCAGTACCGGTATCACCAGTTCAAAGCAGGTCTCCACCACCACCAGCAGCGCTCCAATTAGCAGATCGTTCCGGTAGGGACCCAGATAGCGTAGCAGCCGCTTTAGCTCTCCCACTGCTCTCCCCCCTTCCCTTCTCGGAGATTCCGATAGGCCCGGCCCAAAAATTCCGCAAACTGCTGCCGCTCCTCCGGCGTAAAGCCCTGGAGCATCTGCTCCTCTTCCTGGCCGCAGAACTCCGTCCAAGCCTGCACCGCCTGCTGTCCCTTCTCTGTCAGCTCCACCAAGTCGCCGCGTCGGCTGGCCGCGTCCCTTCTGCGCACCACAAAGCCGCCTCGCTCCAGAGTATCCATCATCCTAGATACTGCCGCCGGGTCAATCTCAAAGTAATCGGCCAACTCTTTTTGTCGGCAGGGACCGTGGCTGTCCAAATAGACCAGAAGTTTTGGTTGCCCCGCCCCCAGGCCGATTCGCCCAAAACAGGGCCGCAGATAATTACGCTGCGCATGAAAGGCCCGGTAGAGCAGCATGTGAAAGGTTCGCTCCATAAACTATCACCGCTTTTTGATTGATATATCAATCATTGATATGTCAATTATATCAGTTCACACTCTTCTGTCAATTCCTCCATAAAAAGAACCGGAGAGGCTTTCTGCTCCTCTCCGGTTTCGTACTCAGATTTTATCTCACGGTTCCATAGTAGATTCTTGCTGTTCCTCGCCAGGCTCTTTTGCCGCTGGACGATTCATGGGACCGGCAATGGGGATAAACTCCGGCTCCTCCTCCATGTGTTCCTTCGTCCCCACACAGCGGTTAATGGGAGTGCCTAAATTGTGGAATTTTTCCTCATAGTCGGTCATAACTCCCTGAATCCCGTTGGCATGCAGGTCACGAGTCACCTCAGACAGCGTATACCCCGCCTTGGGGAACTGAAACAGGGAATACTCGAACAGATCCCGGTTATCCGTCTTAAAGTGAATCTTTCCCCCATCCTTCAGCACCCCGCGGTACAACACCAGAAAGTTTTTGTGGGTCAGGCGCCGCCGGGCGTGGTGATTGGAGGGCCATGGATCACAGAAATTGATAAACAGCCGATCTATCTCTCCCGGAGCAAAATAATCTCTCAACCGAGCTGCGTCACCGTCTACAAAGAATACATTCGTCAGTTTCTTCTCCGCACAGCGTTCCATAGCAATGACCATCGCGTCAGGCACGCGCTCCACCGCAAGATACAAAACATCAGCGTGCTGCTCTGCCATCTCTGCGGTAAAGCGTCCCTTTCCACATCCCAACTCCAGCCAGATCTGCTTTGCCTCAGGCATCAGTTCCTGCCACTTGCCTCGCTGACTAGCCGGATCAGACACTAAAAACTGAGCGCATCGCTCCATTCTGGGGATCAGGTTCGGCTTTTTTCTCATTCGCATCCCATATTCACCTCACACTTTTTTCGCAATCATATTACCATACTCAAACAACACTTGCAATCTTTTTAAAAATATACTATACTAATATAGCTTCACGCTTAGTAGCACCTTACATGTTAGGTATTTTGTGTCGTCCCGTCTTAATAACCGGGTGTAGCGCAGTTGGTAGCGCGCTTGCTTTGGGAGAATACGCCCAGGCCACCCCACAACTTCATATCCGGGTGTAGCGCAGTTGGTAGCGCGCCTGCTTTGGGAGCAGGATGCCGCAGGTTCGAATCCTGTCACTCGGACCAGATGAAACACCGCTTAAACGTCGTTTTGAGCGGTGTTTTTTGTGTTTGCGGAACAAAATAAGTTTTCGGGAGGAACAACATGAAACTGACCCATTTGGATGAAAACGGTGCAGCGCACATGGTCAACATCGGCGCGAAGCCGGTCACGCAGCGCGAAGCGGTGGCGCAGTCCGTGCTGACCATGCAGCCGGAGACGCTGCGCATGATCCTTGACGGCACAGTGCCCAAGGGCGATGTGTTCGCGTGCGCGCGCATCGCGGGCATTATGGCGGCCAAGCGGACGGCAGAGCTGATCCCGATGTGCCATCCGATCCCGATCGAGAGCGTGGACATCGCCATTGAGGCTGTCTCGGAGACGCAGGTGCGCGTTGTCAGCACGCTGCGCTGCTCGCACAAGACCGGCATTGAGATGGAAGCACTCACGGCGGCCTCTGTTGCTGCGCTGACCGTCTACGACATGTGCAAGGCGGTGGACCGCGGTATGCGTATTGATGAGACGCTGCTGCTGCACAAGACCGGCGGCAAGAGCGGCGATTATCACGCGGAAGGAGCGACGGCACGATGACTTTGCTGGAACAGCTGCAGGCTGCCGCAGAAAATGCGCGCAAGGGACTTCCGGCGGCGCTGACCATCGACGCGGACGGCGTACAGTACACGCGCAATTTCATGCCGCAGGAACGCCTGATTCTGCTCGGCGGCGGCACGATCGCGCAGCCGCTTTGCCGCTATGCGGCCGATCTCGGTTTTGAACTGGTCGTGGCGGACGACCGGCCGTCCTTTGCCAACCATCCGCGCTTTCCGGAAGCAAAGCAGATCGTATGTGATCTGTTTCCGGCGGCAATCGAGAAAATCGGCATCCGAGAGAGCGACTACGTTGCCGTTATCACACGCGGGCATCGTTATGATGCGGACTGCCTGCGGGAGCTTCTGCGCGGCATCATGCCGCGCTATCTCGGCATGATCGGGTCGAAAAGACGCACGGTCGGTCTGCTGAACATGCTTGAGGAAGAAGGCTTCTCTCGGGCAGATCTCGACCGCATTCATACGCCCATCGGTCTGGACATTGGTGCACTGACCGTCAAGGAGATCGCGATTTCTATCGTGGCAGAGCTGATCGCGGAACGCCGCCGCACGACCGACCGCCGTTCCAAGAGCAGCATTCTCACCGCAGAGGATATCGACCTGCCGCTGTTGGAAACCGCTGCACGCGGTGATATTCCTAAAACGCTCATGCTCGTATACGAGACCAGCGGTTCCACGCCGGTAAAATCCGGCTCGTACATGGTGGTCGATGCCAATACGGCTACTGCGGGCACCATCGGCGGCGGCTGCAGTGAGAGCGCCGTTATGCGGCAGGCGTATTACTTGATCGGCACCGGCGAGCACAAGTGCGTCACCATCGACATGAGCAACGACATTGCTGCGCAGGAAGGTATGGTTTGCGGCGGGCAGATGAAGGTGCTGCTGGCAGATTTGGGTACGAAAAAAATCGACATAAAGTGAAAAAGTTGTCGAAAAATACTGGGATAAAATGTCACATTCTCTCTGGCATTCATAGATCTAAAATGGTATAATAAGGATAAAAAAGCAAAGCAGGGGAAGCCATGAGACTCAAAAGACGGATTTTCGGTGTATTTGCGGCAGCGCTGGCGGGTGTGCTGCTGTGCGGATGTACGGCTGCCGAGGATATGCAGGAGCACCAGACGGAAACACCGATAACGATCAAGGTGGGCAGTGACAACTATCCGCCGTTTAATTATACCGATGAAAACGGCAATCCGGCGGGCATAGATGTGGATCTGGCTAAGGAATCCTTCGGACGGCTGGGGTATGCAGTATCCTTCGTCGGCATTGACTGGGAAGAAAAGAAGAAACTGGTTGAACATGGTGATATTGACTGTATATGGGGATGCTTTTCCGTTGATGGGCGCGAGAACGAATACAACTGGACCGAACCGTATATGATCAGCCGCCAGGTGGTTGCGGTCAACCGCAGCAGCGATATTTATCGGCTGAGCGATCTGGAGGGCAGGACTATTGCCGTGCAGTCCACTACCAAGCCGGAAAGTATTTTCCTCGAGCGAACGGACAGCCGCATTCCGCTTGTGCGTGAAGTATACAGTCTGGAAGATCGCGAACTGCTCTACACCTCTCTCGGCAAGGGCTATGTGGATGCGATCGCGGCGCACGAAACCGCTATTCGGCAGTATATGAAGGATTATGATGTGGATTACCGTATTCTGGACGAAAGTATTCTCACGACAGGAATTGGTGTGGCGTTTGCAAAAAATGATGCGCGTGGACTGAACGAACAGCTTTCCCGGGTTTTCGAGGAAATGCGTGCAGACGGTACGACTCGAACGATCATAGGCAGGTATCTGTCCGATCCGGACAAATATTTGGAGGTGGACTGTGCTGCAGGTTAAAAAGGGCAAAGCCACGCGCCGGTACGAACGGATTGCGGCTGCAATCGGCGCCGTGCTGGTCATATTAGTCGGCTTTCGTACGGTGCGTGCGGAGAGCGCGCAGACACGGGAACAGCTCGGCAATACGATAGACTATGTGAAGGAGCAGTGCACGACCTATACACGCTACAATGCTGCGGCTGTTACCAAAAGTCTGATGCGTATCATGGACAACGCACAGCAGGTAAACCGCAATATCGGCTATGAGGGCTCGGCTGTAGATGAAGACCGGCTTCGGTTCTATGCGCAGGAACAGCGGCTGACCGGCATTATTCTGCTGGATACAGATGGAAGAGTGCAGTGCGAGTATAACGGTGATCTGCTGAATTTTCTAACACTGCAGGAGTATATAGAGCGGAATACAGTGCTCGATGTGGTCAGGTATCCGCAGAAGACCTATGCTTCGCGGATTGACCTGCCGGACGGCTCCTATGTGGATATTTCGGCGTACGGCCGTACAGATGTGCCCGGTGTGATCGTTGTATACTATCACACCACTGCGGAGTATGCACGCAATTATACGCTGACCATACAGGGCTTGCTTGCGGGATATAATACCAGGGACGACGGTGTGATTGTGGTGACAAACGGCGACCGCATTATCGCGTCCAACGACGAAGAACTGGCTGATACCAAGGTGGAGGGCAGCCGTATTCTGCAGCAGATCAAGGCGAATCTTTCGTCCGCCGCGGTCGGGCATTTCAAGTGCGATGGCAGCACCTATTTCGGCGGTCTGGACCGCAGCCGCGACTACTATATCTACGCCTATGTATCCGACCGCATGGTAGTGACTGATATGGTCAAAAATATGATGGCGGCGCTGATCATTTATCTGATCATGCTGACCGCGATTCAGATGTTCCGCAGACGTTCCGCGCGGGAATATCTGGCCGAGCGGGATCGGCGCGAGCGGGAATTCCGTGAGCAGCTGATGGAATCCGCTGAAAAGGCCGAGCAGGCCAACCGCGCTAAGACCGAGTTCCTGCAGCGCATGAGCCACGATATCCGCACGCCGATCAACGGCATTCGCGGTATGATTGAGATTGCGAATTACTACAAGGACGATCCGGACAAGCAGACCGAGTGCCGGAAGAAAATCTGGGATGCCTCCGGTCTGCTGCTCGAGCTGGTAAACGAGGTGCTGGACATGGGCAAGCTGGAATCTGGCGAGATCATGTTGGAGGAACGCGAGTTTGACCTCAAGGAACTGCTGGACAGTGTAGGCGTGGTGGTGGATAAGCAGGCGCGGGAGCGGGGCATTACGATAATAACGGATGGCTATCCGGTTGAGCACCGCTGCCTGCTCGGCAGTCCGCTGCACCTGCGGCGGCTGCTGATGAATATCATCAGCAATGCGGTCAAGTACAACCGCGTGGGCGGCGAAATCAGGCTGGGATGCTGCGAAAAGACGAGTGCGGATCCGGAGACTGCACAGATTGAATTCACCTGTGCGGATACCGGTATCGGCATGAGCGAGGAGTTTCAGAAGCATGTATTTGAGCCGTTTGCACAGGAGCGGAATACGGCTCGATCGGAATACGGCGGTACCGGTCTGGGTATGCCGATTGCGAAGAGTCTGGCGGAGAAAATGGGCGGCACGCTGTCCTTTGTCAGCAGGCAGGGCGTAGGCACGACGTTTACGCTATCGCTGCCGTTCCGCATCTGCCATGCATCGGAGAAGCGGAACAAGCTGAAACGTCTGCTGCAGACCAGCTCTATTGCCGGACTGCATGTGCTGGTTGCGGAAGATAACAGGATGAATATGGAGATTGCTGAGTTTGTACTCAGTGTGGAAGAAGCCTCCATCATCAAGGCAGTGAATGGCGAGGAGGCGGTACGTATTTTTGCCGATTCCAGGCCGGGAGAAATTGATGCGATTTTAATGGATGTGATGATGCCGGTGATGGACGGTCTGGAAGCAACGCGGCGTATTCGCGCAATGAAGCGTCCGGATGCGAGAACCATTCCAATCATCGCCATGACAGCAAACGCCTTCGCAGAGGATCGTCAGCTTGCCTTTGCTGCGGGCATGGATATGCATATTGCAAAGCCGCTGGAAGGCTCGGAGATGGTGGAAACGCTGGAGCGGTTTGTCAAATCCTCGCGAAAATAGGAGCAGAAGCGCAAGAAGGATGATATATAAAGGAAAAGTCAGCCGAAAACGGCTGACTTGAGGCTGTCGAAAAACTCCGTTTTTCGAGCAGCCTCTCGATTGAAACCACGCTTTCAATCGAATCTTGACGAAAAGCCGCGCCCTACGGGCACAATTTTTCGTCCCTTGTATAATTCCCGAGGTACACAAGGTGAATTGCCGCATAGCGGCAAGAGAGGGTGGTCTGGACCATGCCCCCGGGAATGATGAATTTGCTGTGCAAATTCTATTTTATGCGTGCTGCCGCACGAAAAGTAAAAACGATAGATTGACTTTATCGACAGACTGAAGTCAGCCGAAAACGGCTGACTTTTCCTTTATAGTGCAGTTCTGCTGCCCGTATTATACATACAGCGAAACTATTCGGCAGGATGGGAGTTCACATCAGCCTTTCCTTCGCAAGCAGGTGAGCGTAATGCTGTCTGGCGCGGCTTAAGCGCGCACGGCTGGCCTCGTGACTGATATGCAGATATTCGGCAATGTCCACACAGTTCAGATTCAGCTGATACCGCAGATACAGAATCTCCTTATCCGTGCGGGATAATTCGTTCGGCAGCAGGTCGAGCATGGAAAGGAAAATCGGTTCACAGCCAAGATCCTGAACGCTGTCCAGCGGCACCTGCACATACCGGCTCCGCCGTTTGTACTCATCAAGCGCGAGATTGGTCAGCACGGTGTGCAGCCAACCGGGCAGATTCGGGTGCTGGCGCACCTGGTCAAAATGCGTCAGCAGGATGGTAAACGCCTCGTTCGTCAGCTCCTCTGCTGTAAACGGGTTGTGTGCAATGCGGATGGCCGCATACAGCAGCCGCTTGTAATTCCGGTCGTATAATTGGGAAAACAGCTCCTTGTCCTGTGCCGTCATAGATCGTTCACCTGATTTCTATCGGGTTATGTTACGCACGATACCCGTTTTCGAGAGCAAAATCAATAGCGCGTTCCTGATTGGACACTTTGCGTTCCTGCTCTGCAGCCGGACGTCCATCAATCTGCGGTATAATAGAAGCGGAGCAGCAGGAGACAGACCGCTTTGTGAAATATTGTATGCCGTGCTGCTTTATGGTATAGTTAGTTCAGAACACAACAGGGAGGAGCACTCATGCGTATTATACTGTGCGATGACGATACCGTATTCACGCAGGTCTTTGCAAAACGTCTGCTGACCGTTTTCAAAAAATACGGAATCACACCGGAGATCGTGTTCGCGCACACGGGCGTGGAAGCCTTGCGTGAGATTACATGCAGGCCGACTGATGTGCTGTTTTTAGATATTGATATGCCCGAAAAAGACGGCTTTTCGGTCGCGGAAGAACTGTCAGCCATGCCGTCGAAGCCGATTATCATTTTCCTGTCCGGCATGGAAGATCTGGTGTATCAGTCGTTTGCGTTTCAGCCGTTCTGGTTTCTCCGCAAAACGCATCTGGAGGAACTGCCGCGGATAACCGAGAAAATGATGCAGCTTCTCAACAGTCGTCAGATTCACTACACGGTTACGATGAACGGCAGCAGCACCCGCATTCCGATCACGGAGATTGCGTATTTTGAGAGCCAGGGACATTATATCGTTGTACATTACAACGAGAAATCCCTGCGGTTCAAGGCACGCATGAGCGATATCGAAACGGCACTCAGCAAATACTTTTTCGTGCGCTGCCACGTTGGCTATCTGCTGAACTGCCGGTTTGTTCAAATCTGCAGCCGGACAAGCGTCACCTTGTCGGACGGGACGGTCCTGCCGGTCAGCCGCGCCAAAGCTGAGGAAACACAGACCGCCTTCATGGCGTATATGAGGAGTCTGCGCCCATGAATTTCTGGTTTGAAATGGCAATTAACGCCGTAGAGGTAACCCTTATTTTGAGCTTCTTAGTGCAGTATTTCGGATACCGCATGGCCTGTCCGGCGAAATATATATGGACGGCACTCTTTGGTGTGCTGTCCTTCGGCAGTGTAGCCTTTTTCTCCTGGGGGCAGCTGTATGAAGGCTATGCAAGCTCGATACAGATACTGATCAACATTGCGTTTTGCTGCATTTTGCTGCGCGGACCAATCCTGCAGAAGATATTTGTTTCTGCATTTACGATGGGCCTTGTGGCTATTATTGCAACTTTTACGGCACTGCTTGTCGCAAAATTGTCCGGAAATAATGTTGCCTTGCTGCTCAGTCGGTTTAATTCGGTTCGCATTATTTCGATTTTGATAACCAAACTGCTGTTTTTTGTAATCACGCGGATTATCCTGCGGGTGAAGGAAAACGGTCGAATCAAATGGCTGGATGTTATCCCGTTGGTAGCGATTCCAACGTTATCCATTATCACGATTACGCTGATGATGTACGCGGCGATACAGGAACCGCATATTCAAAATATTGTATTTTATGCGGTGTGTATCGTGTTGGCGTTGAATATCCTGATTTATTTCCTGTTTGTTCGATTGGGGCAGGTCAGCAAAATCCAAACCGAAATGGCGCTGCTCGCGCTGCAGAACGAATGTCTGCAGGAAAACGCCAAGGACATTGAGAACATGTATGACACGGTTCGTGCGCTGCGGCATGACCTCAAAAATCACCTGCTCTGCATTTTATCCATGGCGGAAGAACGGGATCTTACGGGAATCGAGCAGTACACAGGGCAGCTTCTGCAGCAGCAGAATACCGTCAACAAGCTGATCATGTTTTCGGGCAACAAGGTGCTTGACGCGATCATCAACAGCAAAAGCGCAGCCGCGGAACGGGCAGGTGTTCGGCTGAGCGCCATTATCACGACACCGCTGTCGGGTATTTCGCCGGAGGATATTACCATCATCCTCGGCAATGCGCTGGACAATGCGATTCGTGCTGCGAAAGGCAGTGAGCGCAAGGTGGTGGATATTCATATTCAGCCGCAGGGAGCATACAGCTCGATTGTGATTGCCAATGATATCGCACATCCGGTGCTGTCGGATAATCCGGCACTGCGTACCACGAAAAATATCCGGTATCGCCACGGCTTCGGTATTCAGAATATGCGGCAGGCGGTGGAACGTAATCAGGGACTGATTCGGTTTTACGAGCAGAACGACCGGTTCATCTGCGATATTCTGCTCCTTAACGCGCAAAGCAGGAACGAATAACGACTAAGCAGGAACAGTCGGTTGTAATTTCAGTGAAAAGCAGTTATCTTACAGATAGACCATGACAAACGCAATTTGCAGGGGGTATCTGCTTAGATAACTGCTTTTGGAGGTGATTTAGACGATTCATTGAAATTGTAGAATCGGTAAGGTATGGATAGCGGTTAGAGAACAAACAGGGAGGGTTGAATAATGAACAGATTTCGGAAAATACTGAGTACCGCGCTGGCAGGCTGCATGACGGTCTCTGCGCTGATGATGAGCGCCGGTGCGGCGAATACCGGCACGGCAGCCGCATGCGAGAAGGTCATTTACGGCAGTCAGGCGTGGACGGTGAATGGTGCGGCAGCCATTCAGCACAGCGACGGCACAGTAGAGCCGGTACCGGAGTTCTCGGCGCTGTATCCCAGGTGGACAGTACCGAAGCAGACGGCTTCGGTATCGAGTACGGCACTGGCTGAGGTGGCTGATGTCGGTTCGCATTCAATCAGCGGCTATTATCGGAATGTGTATTTGACGCAAGATGTGAAGTATAAGCCGTTTTACAGTTTTATGGGAAACGGTGAGACGGTCAGCGCGTTTGCGGTGACGATACCCGGCAGCAAATATAATCTCGGCATTTATAACGAGACAGCGCAGCAGGACGCCGGCTGGCTGCCGAATCTCTCTAAGGACGATCGTGTGCTGCTGCAGACCGAAAATGGTGTATACTGCTCGATTCGTGCAAGCGTACCGTTGAATATGCCGATTGGGTATTCGCGCATGAAGGTAGCGGAGACAGGGTGTAATTGAAAATGTGGGAAAGAGCTGAAACTTTTGGGTTTCAGCTCTTTTGGTGATGCGGAAATTGTGCTTTTGCTGCTGATCGGTAGCATATGTCCTGAAACGATATCCTGTCATCCTAAAACTCGTTAAAAAGGTGCTGAACCTGCACTAAAATCAGCACTAAAATGAAGCGCCGCGATTTTGGTAGACACTTGTGGTAGACAAAAGTATAGAAAAAGAGCTGAAATCAAAAGATTTCAGCTCTTTCACTTGGTGCGGATGGGGGGACTTGAACCCCCACGTCCTTGCGAACACTAGCACCTGAAGCTTATATATTTGTTTTCAAATCTGTCAACCGTAGTGCGTAGTTCTGATGTGCAAAAGTGATGATTTATCTGCGGTTTTCGCAATTTTTGAGATGAAATGCGGAAAATAGTTCGGAGTATTGAGGACGGGAAATCTGCGATTTCTTTCAATCCGTTACACCTTGGTGTCGTCAATTTGTCGTCAAGAAGATTCGGCGGTTTTGGCCTGTTTTTCGTCTGTCGGATTGATCGAAGTCAGCACGTTGCGCAGCGTGTCGATTTCGTTGTGAACGTAGATTTCGGCGGTGACGTTGATGTCCTTATGACCAAGTAATTTTTGGATGGTGTAGATGTCTGCACCATGCCGCCGGAGATAAGTACCATAGGTGTGCCGCAGTTCGTGTGCTGTCACAACCGGCACTTCGTTATGCTCATTGTGCAGCTTTCGCATAAGGCGTTTGAGCTTCTGCGACCATGTGTTCGGGCAATAGGGCTTGCCATCCTCGTTCGGAAACAGATACAGAGATTCCTTCGGCAGCGAGCGGATCAGCTGGACAGCCTCCTCGCTCAACGGCAGGGTACGGTAGCTTTTCCACTTTGGCGGATTGGCAACGACCGTCCCGTTCCGCACGATCATAGAGCGCTGCACGCGAAGTGTCTTTTCGTTCAAATCAATATCCGACCACATAAGGCCAACCAGTTCACCACGGCGCAGGCCGGTTTCCAGCAGGAGCACGACCTCGGGCATACGATCTGCGGTATAGGCTTTGACCGTTTCCATCTGCTCATCGCTGAGAACGTGCTTGATATGCTTTTGAGCGGTGCTGCGGTAGGTGCAGTGCTTGGCAGGGTTCTTATAGCAGAGGTCGTTCTCAATCGCACATTCAAAGATTGCATTGAGGATTGACCGCATTTTCTTTAACCGGCTTTCCGAGCACGCTGTCTTAGTGGCGAAATACGCCTGTATGTCTACCGGACGAATATCAGAGAGGAGGGCATTGCCGAAGTAGGGGATCAGGTGCCCTTCGACAAGGCTGACGTAGGTCAGCTTGTATGTATCTTCTTCGACAAACGGCTGCTTATAGGACAGCAGCCACTTTCGTGCCCAGGGAGCAAAGCGACCGATGGCTGGTGTGAATGCTTCACCGGTCCGTGCGGACACTTCGGAGGCTACGCGGTACTCCTCAGCTTTCTTCTTCGCATCGGACAGACTCACCGTGCTGTAAAAGGACTTGCGCAGCGGCTTGCCGTGAATATTGCGGCCGACGGTGATCTTGTACTCGAACCGTTTGTCCTTGCGTGTTGGCTTTTTTCTTGGCATAACAATAAAACCCCTTTCTTATCGCATGAAGGTGTGATAAAATAGGGGTACTGATGGCTGTGGAAGGTTTATCAGTACCCCATCCCGCTCGCCGGTTGCCGCCGGTGGGCGGGATTTTTTGTTTGTTTAACATAGTCGATTTCGACCAGTTTAGCAGAAGTAACGCACTTCACCAAAGAAGCTGCGCCATTTCTCGATAACTTCTTCGCTTCGCGCTTCGATGATCGCCATAATGTTGCGGAGCACGCGCGGCGGAATCTGGGAACGGTTATGACACAGGTAGCACTTGCCAGAGCGTGTGATCCAGATTTTCGTAGCGTTGGCGTTCGGTGCGCCCTGTGATACATGAACGTGAATCGGCTCTAACGGGTCGTTTTCATTTGCCCAGAAATATACCCAGTACGAACCAATCTTAAAAATTTGAGGCATTTTCAAAGCCTCCTTCGCGCGAGAACTGCATGATGAGGTGTGCAGTTGATTCGATTATCTTCTGGTAGCGTGCAATCTCTTCATCGGAGAAGCCGAACACATCTACCCATTCGTAAGCTGGGAGATAGCAGGTCGCATGGTGGAAGCCGTCCTTGGCATCCGGCTTTTCGATATAGACTTTCACGCGCTCATCGGGCAGCATTTCGGAATGGACGATCTCGGTTTCATCGTCCAAGGTTAAGAATGGATACATCATAGTGGTTTCACTCCTTTTGTCAAAATGTCGATTGCTTAAGAAAAACGGCATTATCTTTCTTTGTGACGCTATACTGCTTGAATAGTTCAGGAATCAAAGATTCAAATTCGGGATAAATGTCTCGAGAAACGATTTTGCAAAGTGCTTCACCAGCAGATGTTAACAAGACATCGCCAATCGCTATGTTGCGGTCAGTCGATTTAATCGAATATACATGCGAGTTGTATATGAAAAGACATTCTAATTCTGTAACAGCAGGATCGGTGCTGTTTAAAGTAAATCCAGTGACCCCACCATAATTGATTAAGCCGATAGAATCTAATTCGGATAGCACACTGAAAGAAAGTCCGATTCGTCCAAAGAACGCTACATCTTTCCGTATAACGGGGGTAAAGTTGTTAGATACATCCTCTAAGCACACACTGCATAATGTAGTAAATGCTCGTGCAAGCCGTCTGTCAAGTATCGAAAGTATTGACAGAAGACGGGTAGGAACAGAATCTGGTTTCATACATTCTTCTGCCAATAACTTTCCCCAAATTAGCTTTATATCATCCGAGCAGACATGCTTGCAGGAATCCATAAAGCGTGATAGCCATTCAGCATCTACATCTTCAGAGTGATCTTGCTCAGGGTGGGCATCTAATTCGCCTTGGGCAATTTTATAAATGTCATATTGATTACCAGATTCTTTTAGTATTTTTGCGACATGCTTGATTTTGAATGCCTTCAGTTCGGGAGGATCATCAGAATTTTTATAGTGTTCAATCAATAAATCTTGCGCTGCTTGGCTTGGCAGCATCAACATATTAAGTTTTTCGTATAAAATTTTGCCTAAGGATTTACAAATAGGAGACAGGGTTTTTGCTCCTAGAATTGCAGGAATTAAAGTATTCATGTCCATAAGTATGCACTTCCTTTATATTTGATCGACCGTACGAATAACCTTGATAACACGGCCGACAACGCGGCACTGTTCCAGGTCTATACCTTCGATGTGCTTGGGCTTAAATTCCGGATTGATGGGGATAAGGTCGATCCAATCCTCACCGGGCTTATATTCAATACGCTTGACAGTGGCCTCATCGCCGCCCAGCAGCATAATGCCGATCCGGCCGGAAACGCCCATATCGCTGCACCGCAGGCAGAGAATTTCGTCACCATCTTGAAACTGCGGGTACATACTGTCACCGCTGACCGTGGCAAGAAAGAAATCCTCGGGTCTGCGCCGTCCAATCCACTCGGCAGGGATGGTACGCTGCTCGTATGCATCATCAGGCGTCGCGTTGAAGTGTGCGGCTACCGGTCCGGCGTAGTGGATCGTGACAAGGTTCGTGTCCTTGGAGGCTGTAGAAGATTCCTCGCTCCAGCCCATGAGATAGGCGGGACTGGTGTGCAGTGCCTTAGCGATCGGCTCTAATTTGTCGATTCGCATATTCATGATCTCGTTGGACTCGTATCTATATACTGTTGCCGGGGAAACGCCGAGTTCTGCTGCGATTTGTTCAGCGGATAGACCTAATTGTTTGCGTCGGTTCTTAATGCGTTCACCAACATCCATTTATATCACCTACTATCTTTGATAAGTCTATTAAAACACACTACTTGCAAAAATGCAAGTACATAAAATAAAAAACTCGCACAAACGCGAAAATTTTCCTTGACATATTGCGGAAATGCGAGTAACATATAGTCAGGAACTCGCGGAAACGCATGAAGGGAGGGAGCCGAAATGAATATCGACGTGAATAGGCTCAAAGGCAAGACGGTCGAAAAGGGTTTGACCGGAGAGAAAATGGCCATTGCGCTTGGTATCGACCAGAGTACATACTATCGCAAGCTGGGCGATGGCGGCGGAACCTTTACGATCTCTCAGGTTGCCCGTATCGCGGAAATTCTGTCTTTGACCAATGAAGAACGGACAGAAATTTTTTTTGGAACCTAACTCGCGTAAACGCGAGAAGATGAAAGGAGCCTCTGATGCAGAGCAAAATAATCGAGTTTATTGTGTGTGTTATCAGTTTTTTTATTTTTGAAACGGTGTGGTATACAATCGACAATATCCATACCAACTGGCTTCGGAAAGGACTACATGCAGTCGTAATAACCATTTTGCTTATTATTTGGCTCTTATCATGAAAAGGAGATGTAAATCCATGAACGATATTATCAAGGTAAACTACAACACCGATCAGCCAACGGTATCGGCACGAGAGCTACATGAGTTCTTGGAGGTCAAGGACCCGTACCGTAACTGGTTCCCGCGTATGTGCGAATATGGGTTTGAGGAAAGCAAGGACTTTCGCACATTTTTGTGCGAAACCTCTGGAGGCCGCCCGAAGCACGATGCCGAAATCACCATCGACATGGCCAAGGAACTGTGTATGCTCCAGCGCAACGAGCGAGGCAAGCAGGCGCGACAGTATTTCCTCCAGCTGGAACGCGACTGGAACAGCCCGGAAAAGGTGATGGCGCGTGCGCTCCAGATCGCGGAGAAGAAGATCAACAGCCTGTCCGAGCGAATCGAGCAGGACACCCCCAAAGTCCTGTTCGCAGACAGTGTGACCGCTTCGCATACATCTATTCTGGTCTACGACCTTGCAAAGCTGATCCGCCAGAACGGCGTGGACATCGGCGGCAACCGCCTGTTCGTGTGGCTGCGTGAGCACGGCTATCTGGTTCGCCGCAAGGGAACCGACTACAATATGCCGACCCAGCTCAGCATGGAACTCGGCCTGTTCGAGGTCAAGGAAACCGTTATCACCCATGCGGACGGTCACACCAGCGTCAACCGCACGCCCAAGGTCACTGGCAAGGGACAGGTGTACTTCGTGAACAAGTTCCTGACGAGGGCGGTGTGAGGGAAAGGAGGTGCAGTTACATGACCGTACCTACGACAATCACCAGCAAGCTGGACGAGCTGGAACAGCTTTGCGAGAAGTACCCCAGTAAAATCCCGATTGAGGAGTGCGCCGCGTTCCTCGGTATGGCGGGCGAAAGCCTGCGGGCGTGTCTGGAGCACGGTTCCTGTCCGTTCGGACTGGGCTGGCTCAAGAAAAACGCCCACAACCGGGCGTTCTACATTCCGACGCTGACATTTTACCTCTGGGTAACGCAAGCCGCTGGATTTCGAAAGGAGGTGACACCATGAACCGTAACAACAGAGCCATCGCCGGCCTCAGCTTTCTTGGCTTACTGTCTGCTACCGGCTACGCCGAGCTGGACAAGCTGCCGATGGGAGCCTACACGGTGCTCTCACTGTTGCTGCTGACGGTATTCGCCGTCTGCGCGTACAGGGCGGCGCAGGCATGAAAAAAGCCGCTGACGGGAGGGCAATCCCAGTCAACGGCAAGCGAAAAAATATTTCAACACCATAATACCCGCAGAAGGGAGAAAAGTCAATGGTAAATATCAAAAGCGAAGTGAAAGGCTGCATCTGTGACGCCAACGTGCAGGTGCAGGGCAGCGTTCGGCAGATCGTCGAAGATCTGGGTACAGCTATTCAGAAGATGCACGACGCTATGCGCCGGAACGACGAAACCAATGCGGCGGAGTTCCGTTATCTGCTCACCCAACTGGTAACGGACGAGCATTCGCCGCTGTGGGACGAGCCGGACCTTGTGCCGAGCGACAAGGCCAGGGCCGCTGGTGATTTGATCGCGGATATGCTGCGCAGAGGTCTGCCGATGGACATTATCCGCAAGACAATGGAGGCAATGGGCGTATGAAGATCGCGCTGAACGAAGCCGACGGCACGATCGCCATTGCGGAGCTGGGTGTACTGTATCAGACAGTCGCAAGCCTCGGCACGCTCAAGTGGAACAAGCAGCAGAAAGTGCTTGCTGGCCCGGCCGATTTGGATATGCTGACACGGCTCGGCCAGCTGGTGAAGCTGCCGCCGCGCGTGGAATACTACCGCCGCAGGCTGCTGGCGGTTCAGCAGGCGATGGAGGCCGAGCGGGTCAATCCCGAGCCGCGTGCTGTTATGGCCGCACCGGTCAAGGCGACGCTGTTCAAGCACCAGCAGCGGGCAGTCAATATGTGCCTGCTGGCGTTCGGTGTCATTGCGCCCGAGCAGATGGGAGGCGGTACGCCATGACGACCGGCAAAGGCTTCGGCCTGCTGTTTGAGATGGGCTGCGGCAAGACGCTCACGGCTATCAGCGTGGCCGGTATCCTGTACAAGCAAGGACTGATTCGGCGCGTACTGGTTGCGTGCCCGACCTCCATCACGGCAGTCTGGGCGAAAGACATTGCGGACTTTGCCGCGTATCCCTGTCAAGTGGCAGTCCTGCAGGGTGATAAGAAAAAGCGACTGGCCGCGCTCGATGAGCTGGACTGCACGGTCGTACCGGCGCTCAAGTGGGCGGTCATCAACTATGAGAGCACCCACCGCGACGGCATTTTCACGGCGCTGCACGACTACGCTGCCGACCTCATCATCTGTGACGAATCCCAGCGTATCGCCAACCATGCGGCCGCGCAGAGCAAGGCACTGCACAAGCTGGGTGATCAGGCGAAGTACAAGCTCATTCTCTCGGGCACGCCTATCAAGAACAAGGCCATCGACATTTACAGTCAGTTCCGGTTCTGCGACCCGCGCGTGTTCGGCACGAATTTCTATGCGTTCCGCAGCAGGTATTGTGTGCTGGGCGGCTACCAGAATCATCAAATTGTTGCGTACCGCAATCTGGATGAGCTGACACATCGCATGAGCAGCATCAGCGTCCGCGCGACCAAGGCCGAGGCGCTTGACCTGCCCGACCAGATTTTCGAGGACCGCGTAGTGCAGCTGACCGCGAAAGAACGGCAGATTTATGACCGGGTACGCCGCGACAGCTTCGCGGAGCTGGAGAACGGCGACCGCCTGACCGCTGCGACTGTACTCACCAAACTGCTCCGTTTACAGCAGATTACGGGCGGTTTCATGCAGCCGGACGAGAGCGACAAACCCGTTCCGACCGGCACGGCAAAGCTGGATGCCCTTGCGGACATCGTGGACGACTATGTGCTCCAGACCGGCGAAAAGCTGGTGGTGTTTGCGCGGTTCCGCGCCGAGCTGGATGCCATCTGCAAGCTGCTGGACAAACGCGACCTGCAGTACGGTTTAATCTCCGGTGAGGTGCCGCAGAGCGAACGCGGCAATATCGTGCAGGATTTCCAGACCAATCCCGAAACCAAGGTGTTCGTGGCGCAGATCGCCACCGCAGGACTGGGCATCACGCTCACGGCGGCCAGTCTGACCGTGTTCTATTCAATGGGTTACAGCTACGCTGAGTATGAGCAGGCCACCGCACGCACACACCGCATCGGCCAGCAGCAGAAATGCACCTACATTCACCTTGTCGCGGAACATACCGTCGATGAACAGGTGATGAAAGCACTGAAAGCCAAGGAAGAACTTGCTGCCTCTATCATGGATAACTGGCGGGAAGTCTTGTAAATCAAAGGAGGAATATCAATGGATAACACGACTAAGAGCATCCTGCAGATGGCACGAGGAGCCATCACCGAGCGCGCAGACTACGAGATGGCGCGTATCATCGGCAACATCATGGACGCGAACACCAAGGCAACGGCCAAGCGCAAGCTGACCCTCACGCTGGAGCTGGTACCGGACGATGAGCGCCGCAACATCTCGGTCAGCGTGACCGCCAAGTCCACGCTGGCGGCGACCAACCCGGTAACGACCTCGCTGTACATCGCCGGTCAGGATGCGGAACACGGCGTACAGGCCGTGGAGTGCCTGCCGCAGGTGCCCGGTCAGTTCGACATGGACGGCGGCGAGGCCGAAGCACCCGCAACCCTCAAGATCGTTAATTTCGCCTAATCAACCAACCTGACATATATTAAGGAGGACTTTACAATGGATATGACCCGTGAAGCTATGGAGAAGATCGAGCAGCTGACCCAGCCCATCATCAAGGAGGTAGACGGCCACACCTACGCCATCACCGCAGGCGGCATCACCGAGATCAAGCCGGTGCCCGATATGCCCGATCCGCTGGCGCTGACCAGTCTGGACGCGCTGGTGAAGCTGGTGCGCACCGAGGCTCTCAATATCGCAAAGTATATCAACCCCATCTATATCACCGTGCCGGACCCGACCCTCGTCAAGTGCTTCGGTCAGCCCGACCCGAACCTCGGGGAAACCCGCCTGACCTACTACCACGCCAAGGCCACCGACGTTCCCGGCTGGGAAAAGGAAACCACCATGTCGTTCGAGGCAGCCATGATCGCGCTGCGTACCCGCTTTGAGCATACGACCGACACCGACTATGCGCTCAAGCTGCTTAGCGAGATCACCACGGGCGCCAAGGTGACGTTCAACGACAACGGCATTGCGACCACGGTCGTCACCCAGAAGGGTATCGCACTGCAGGGCAATGAGAGCATTCGCCCAATCATCACGCTCAAGCCGTTCCGCACGTTCCAGGAGGTCGAGCAGCCGGCCAGCGAGTTCCTCATCCGAATCACCGATCGCGGCATCAAGTTCATTGAGGCCGACGGCGGTATGTGGCGGCTGGCCGCACGCAAGATCATCAAGGCATGGCTGGAAAATGCCCTTGACGTAGAGGTGGAGAACGGCAGCGTCGTAGTGGCGCTGTAAGGCAGACAGGCATATGCGGTCGGTGGAAACGCCGGCCGCACTGCATGAAAAGGAGAACAGCATGGACATTTTACAGAAAATCGACCAGTACCGCGCTCTGCTGGACCGCAAAGACGAGCTGGCAGACCGCACGAAAGAGGTCAACCTCGCAATCCAGACCTGCCGCGATGAGCTGGCGGGCATGATGATCGAGGCCGAAACGCCAAAAGTCAGCCGTGAGGGCTACGGCTACTCGGTGACGCAGAAAGTCAAGTACACCAAGGCCGCCGGTGTCGATGCGGAGCTGATGGAGGCGCTGCGCGAGAACGGCCTGGGTGACATCATCCGCGAAACCGTGAACGCCCAGACCTTGCAGGGCGCGATGAGCAATCTGGCGGAGGAGAACGACGGCGAACTGCCCGAGGAGTTCCGCACGCTCATCCGCGTGTACGAATTTTACGATGTGAGCCGCAGAAAGGAGCGCGCAAAGTGAAAACCTGCGGCGTGTCGTTTCAGGCCGACACGATGGCCGACCTCACCGAGCTGGTGGACCGCATGAGCCTGCTCGACGAGGAACACAAGAACAACTATCTGATCTCTGCGACCAAGGAGGAGGACAAGCATGAGTAACGAACTCGCACCCAAGACCAGCTTTGCGCTGGCACCGATGGACAACAGCCTGCTGGACATGATCCGCGAGGAGCTGGACGGCCTCGGCAGTATCCCGTTTGACGTTGTGAAGATCCCGTCCGGCGGCGGTGTGGCCTTTGAGGTGCCCGGCGACGATCCGGATAACCCGGACGTGGTAAAGGAGCTGACCGGCGTTATCGTCGAGCATCACCCGATGAACAGCTACTGGGCGGATACGTATTCGGGCGGCAATGCCGCTCCGGACTGCGCCAGCATGGACGGCAAGACCGGCATCGTGGCCGCGACCGGCGAGTGCATCGACTGCTCGATGTGCAAGTTTAACCAGTTCGGCAGCGACACGGACGGCCGCGGCAAAGCCTGCAAGAATCTGCACCGCATTTACATCCTGCGGGAGGGCGAAGTCCTGCCGGTCATCTTCAATGTGCCGCCTACCTCCCTCAAGCCATTCAAGGACTATCTGGCAAAGCGGCTGCTGCTCAAAGGCAAGCGGGCGAATCAGGTGGTGACGCGCATCACGCTCAAAAAGGCGCAGAACGCAGGCGGCATCAGCTACTCGCAGGCTGTGTTCAGCAAGGCGGCCGACCTCACGCCGGAGCAGATGGAGGTTCTCCAGCCGACCATCAAAGCCGTGCGCGAGATGGCGCGACAGGTGCCGGTGGACTTTATCGAGCAGGTGGACAGCGATGAGCCTGCACCGTTTGAGGAATAAGTGGTCAATCTTTGCCGGAGTTGACCATTTAGGGTCAACTTTCCGTGGTTTTCGCTCCATGGATGAAAGCCAAATTTGCAAGGAGGTATAGACATGGAGGAGAAAATCAATCTGGACGAACACCTTGATTACAGGAAACTGTTCACGGCCATTGTCGAAAAGCCGACTGTTAGCGGCGACAGTTTAACGGGCTGCTGTCCCATCCACAAAGACAGCAACCCGAGCTTTTCGGTCAATCTCAAGACCGGACAGTGCAAGTGCTTTTCCTGCGGCTGGTCGGGCAACTATGTGTCGCTGTATGCACAGCTGCACGGCCTGACGAACAAGGAGGCATTCAAGGAAATCCTGCACCAAGCAGGACTGGACAGCGCACCGGCGGCAAAGCAGGCGGCGAAACCCCGTCAAATCTACACGGTGCAGGAATACTGCTTAGAGAAGCGTTTCAACCCGGAATGGCTGCACTCTGTCACCGGCATGGAGAAATGCGGCTGCGACCGAAACGGTGATGCGTGGCTGCGTATCCCGTACTACGATGAACAGCACCGCGAAACCCTGTTCCGCAAGCGCTACCGCAAGGATGCCGCGTGCCGGTTCAAGTGGGGTGCAGGCTCGGCGGGAAAGCTCATGCTGTACGGCGAATGGACACTGCCCGAGGTGCGAAGCGACGGCTACGCCATCCTCGTTGAGGGCGAGAGCGACACGCAGACACTGTGGCTGCTCGGCCTTCCGGCGCTCGGCGTGCCGGGCGCATCGACCTACAAGCCGGACTGGACGGAACGCCTGCAAGGCTTAAAGCTGTACTTACACATCGAACCGGACAGAGGCGGTCAGGTGTTCCTCGAGCAGATGACCCGCAAGCTGCGCGACGGCGGCTTTGAGGGCGAGGTCTACCAGTGGAGCTGCAAGCAGTTCGGTGTAAAGGACCCGTCCGACCTGTACATCCAGTGCGGCAAAGACGAGGCGGCAGAGAAAGTCAAATCGGCGCTAAAAGATGCCAAACGTATCGACCTTGCCGACCTTGCGGCGAGTATTCCGGTGGCGATTAAGGATGCACCGCTGCATCTGCGCCAGCCTGCGGGCTTCATTTACGACGAGCAGGGCATCCACCTCATCGACGAGAAAACGTCCCAGCCGGTCATGGTGTGCCGCACGCCCATCCTCATCACCAAGCGCCTGAAATCGCAGGAGAGCGGCGAGGAAAAGATCGAGATCGCGTTCAAGCGTGACGGCAGGTGGCGCACAGCGGTTTTCCCGCGCACGACCGTGTTTGCCGCGCGGAATATCATCGAGCTTGCCCGCTTAGGTGCGACCGTGACGAGTGAGAACGCGAAAAACGTGGTCAGCTACCTTGCGGCGCTGGAAAGCGAGAACATCGACGTCATTGAAACGGTCAAAAGCGCCGAGAGCTTCGGCTGGCAGACCGGCGGCGGATTCCTGCCGTGGCACGCGGACGGCGTGGTGCTGGACGCACACCCGAGCATGGAACGCTGGGCAGGCGCGTACCAGAAAAACGGCTCTCTTGAGGACTGGATCGCACTTATGGCACCGCACCGGAGCCGGTATCGCTTTCGGTTTATCCTTGCGGCCGGATTTGCCGCGCCGCTGCTGCGTATCATCCGCCAGCGCATTTTCTTCGTGTACAACTGGGGCGGCTCACGCGGCGGCAAGACGGCGGCGCTCAAGGCGGCTCTGTCCGCTTGGGGCGACCCGGAACGCCTGATGGCGAACTTCAACGCCACGCAGGTAGCCTTGGAGCGCATGGCAGGTTTTTACTGCGACCTGCCGATGGGCATTGACGAACGTCAGCTTGCGGGCAACCGGCAGGAAGGTCTGGAGAAAATGGTCTACATGATCGCCAACGGCACAGGCCGCAGCCGCGGTGCGAAAGATGGCGGCTTGCAGGCGCTCAAAACGTGGCGCACGGTGGCACTGGCGACCGGCGAGGAGCCGATCGGCCGCGAGAACAGCATGACCGGCGTTTCTACCCGTGTTATCGAGGTCATCGGCGCACCGTTCGACAGCGAAGCGGCGGCAAGCGAGATGCACCAGCACGCAGGCGACAACACCGGCTGGGCGGGCGATGCATTTCTGGATTACATCATTTCGCTTGGTGACGAGGTGATTGCCGGGTACTTTAACGAGCTCTTTGACGAGGTAAAGCCGCTCATCGGCACCGCGAACGGCAGCCACGCGGCAGGCATTGCGGCGGTCGTGACGGCAGATTATCTGCTCTCGCGCCTGTTCTTTGCCGAGCGGGACAGTGAGGCACGCGCACACGCGCTCCAGATGGCGCAGGCCGTCATGGGCGATATGCAGGCCAACCAGCCGCCCGATGTCAACGAGAACGCCGTCAGCTTTATCCGCGACTGGGTGACTTCGGGCAGCACGCGCAACTTCGGCAAGGACTGCACCGGCACCTGCTACGGCTTTCTGGAGGACGAGGTGGCGTATATCATCCCGACCTCGCTGCGTGAGGCGCTGGAGCACGCAGGATTTTCGTATCGAAAAACCATGAAGCACCTTGCGGATACCGGCGGTATCGTAGTCGGCGCGGATAAGAAAACGTCTGTGCAGCGCTGGTTCAACGGTCGGAACGGTCGCTTCATTGCGTTCCGCATGACAGAAGAACCGCAGCAGGATTTCACCGAAATTTCGGACGGCGAACTCAGTCCGTTCGACGAAAATCCTAACACCTAACATTTAGGTGTTAGGCAGGTGTTAGGTTAGGTGTTAGGCGAAAAGTGTAGGCGTGGTCTATGTTTTTCCTAATTCCTAACACCCTAACACCTAATTCCGTAAGGAATCTCTTGCGCGCGAAAAAGTTTGAAAACGCATGGTCGCAATGAACTTTTCACAAATATACGGTGTGTGTTCAAAATTTAGGTGTTAGGTGTGCGGTTCTCGCAAATCGCAACCGGCACAGCGCGTCAAACGATGGATTTTGCGGCGGCACAGACGAAACGGTAACAAAACGAACAGATAAATCCTAACACCTGACCTGTTTGCAAGGTGTTAGGAACCCCGAAATCAAGGAGAAAACCGACAAATGACCATAAAAACTTTGCAGAAATTCGGCTCGATGGCGGAGCTGGTTCACTGGCTGGTGAATACCGGCCGTGCGCCCGACCATGCAGCCGCCAAACGCATGGTGCCGAGCCTCATCCCGAAGGAGGCGAAATTCCAGACCGCCATCCTGCAATACCTGAACAGCCTGCCGCACGCGCTGTTCTGGAAAGACAGTGCAGGCGCGTACCAGTCGGGCGGCCACCCGGATATTTCGGGCGTGATGAACGGACGTTACTTCGGCTTTGAGGTCAAGCGGCCGCTGCTCGGCAGGGTCAGTCCTCTGCAGGAGGCGTTCCACGAGCAGATACGGCAGGCAGGCGGACAGGTGTACGTTGTCAGCTATGTGGACGAGGTGCGGGAGATTCTCCTGCAGAACGGTGTGGAGGTGAACGAATGACAGACAAGGAAGAACGTGAGGTGCTGCGGCGGTATCTGCGGCAGTATCTTTCGGCCAAGCGCCGCAAGTGCGACCTCGAACGCCGCCGTGCCCAGCTGCAGCAGGATATGCAGTGCCCGCTCGGTGCTGTCCGGTACGACGGTATGCCGCGCAGCGGTTCACCCAGCGAGGGAGCTGCCGCTTTTGCCTATCGTATTGACGAGGTGGAGCAGCGTATCCGCGCCCAGCAGGCCGAAATGGCTCGCGCAGCGCTGGAGATCATGGACATCATTGACTTTCTGGAGCCGGGCAGTCTGGAACGCGAGGTCATCGAGAAGCGATACATGGACGGCATGGGCTGGCACGCCATCGAGCGCGATATTCCGATCAGCCGCAGCCAGGGCAGCGTGTACGAAATCCGTGCCATTGATGCCCTGCGGACGTACGCAAAGGTGCGGAGCATGGTCGGGCTGGGTGAGAGAGGAGAAGAAACATGAATAAAATCCGCATTGCAACCAACGACATGGTGCTGACCGTCAAAATGTCGGACGAGCAGGCCAACGTCTGGTTCGGTACGCTGACCCGTGCTCTGCTGGGTGAGTATCCCGATATTGCAGAGCCGGTGGAGATGGAAGAACCGAGGGACGAGGACACAGAACCGGAAAGCGAAGAGCAGCCGTCTGATTTGGACGAAGACGAGGGCGAACCGGCCGAAGAACCCGCGCCGCAGGAGAGCTACAAGGGTTTTCTTCGTATCACCTGTGTGCATTGCGGCGAAACCGGCAGTTTTAATGCGCGGTACCCGATCGGGTTCTATCGCTGTAAGTCGTGCGGTGAGGACAACGCGCTGCACGATCTGCACCGTTTGAAATTCCGCTGTGAGTGCGGCCATACATGGGTCTACCATACGAATGCCAAGGAACGTATTATCGAGCAGAACTGTCTTGCGTGCGGTATGCCCATGCAGGCAGAGCAGGACAAAAACGGGGATTATTCCCCGCTGTAATTCGTTTGAGCTGTTTTAAGCTCTGGTTTGAGAGGAGAACAACCATGGCAAAATGTAAATTCTGTGGACAGGGCGTGCGGACTGCACCCGTGTTCCATCCGGCCTGCTGGGAGCAGCGGGCAAACAAGGTGATGGAGGAGTTCTGCGACGAGTATTGCAGATTTCCGCGAGAAATCGAGGACCATGACGACCTGATCGAGCACTGCTCGGAGTGCGTGGCCGTAGAGCTGCTGCGAATGGGAGGTAATGAGGTATGATGCTGGAACTGACAGGTAAGGACATTCTTGCCCTGACCAACGAGAGCAAGCGCAAGGCCGTCCTGGCCGACTGGCAGAACTGGGGTATCTGGCACAAGGCACCCGAGATCGGACTGTTTGTGTACCGGCTCGACTTGCCGGATGGCAGCTTTTTCACTGCCAGCTGGTACGAGGGCGATGATTTCTTTCCGGGCGGCGGTACGCATAACGTCAACCGTCCGCGCTTCAATCTCTGCGACAAGGGCGGCAAGCTGAAATCTGGGAGCAAGGCCGAGAGCCTGCTGACGGACAAGCTCAAGGAGCTGCGGAAGGAGCTGCTGGCGCATGAATAACATTGAGGGTCACACCTGCATCACAGGCGCAAGCGAAAGCGGACATTGTGGAGCGGCAAGCTATTGCAATCAGCCGTATCGTTGCTGCGCCGCTTGCCCGGAACCGTGCAACGGCTGCTGCGGGTGGCTGAACAAGGACGGTGATAACCATGAAAACTGATGAGCTTATCAAAGCCCTCGGACGGCTGAAAGTGCAGACCGGCTCTCTGGCTTGCCTCGGCTGCGGGCATGAGCACAACTGTGGCGTGCATGGTTGCGCCCTGATCCGCGAGGCGGTAACGCAGCTGATCGAGCAGAACGGCTGGGTCAATCCAAAGGAGCGCCTGCCGGAGCGCGGTGTGCCGGTGCTGACGTACAACAAGTGGGGACGTGCAAGAGTGGAAACGCTGCGTACCTGGGACGAGCAGCCGTATTTTGTCGGCGGGCTGAAAGCCGGAACAGATGTGCTGTTCTGGCGACCGCTGCCGCAGTTGCCGGAGGTGCAATGATGTACATTCTGACCGGTGACAAGAAGCAGATCATTAACTCGGACTTCGTGGAGCGCTTTTGCATCTCGGAAAAGCCGGATGCGGCGCTCATCGTCGCAAGCTATGACAAGAACGCCAAGGTAGTAACTGTGGCGCGGTATCGTGATCTGCGGGAAGCGCAAAAGGTGCTGGGTGAATTACTCTGCGCCATCGCAGGCGGACAGGCATATTACACCATGCCGGAAAGCCTGCTGTATGCGGAGCAGCGCATCAGCAAAGATGCACGCACCAAGCGGAAAGGCGGCAGCTGATTATGACCGACAGAGAACTGATACTGCTGCACGACCTGCTGGAAGATCTGGAAACGGACGAGGGTGTGTGCTACAAGACCCGCAGCAGCACCTGCGCCACGGCCTGCCCGCTGTGGTACGCCGGTGCCTTTGGCGATAATGTTTGCCTGCCGTCTGTGCTCGGCCGCAAGGTAACGCGGATGATTCGGGATAAACGGCTGCGTGAACGAGAAAAAGGAGGAGTAACTCATGGCAAAGACTAAGAAAAAGCACTCCGGCAAGCCACGGGGCATGAACTACGCGGATATGTTGGCGCGCAAGCGCATGATCCGCGAGGCGGTACAGGGGGCGGCAGACGATGCCACTGTGCGGCTGCGTGCGGACGTGGCAACGCAGAAAGCACTTTGGCTGGCGGTCTGCTCAGTGGCCGATGCCTATGGTTTCGGTCCGGAGCGCATGAAGAAATTCTTTGTCGCCCTGCAGGAGAACAACGACGAGATTACGCGCATGGAGGAAGAGGTTGATACCGACTACGCCTATGAGAAGCTGCGGCTCAAGGCCGAACGAGTAACCGGTATGAAAATCGAGTATCTGTATGAGCATGAAGTACAGGAGAATGAGGCATGAAGAAAAAGAAGATTAAAAATCTGCACGTCCGTGTCAGCGGAGGCGTGAACATATCGGGATCGCCGTTTCTGGCGCCGAAGGTGTTCGACTGCATCATCACTAACGACGAAATTGGCAAGACGCTGAGCATCAACGACGGCAATGTGCAGTTTACCATTCCGTTTGAGCCGATTGAGCGGTTTTTGAAGTAGGAGGAAACTATGAAAGCAATTCGTAAAAAGCCCGGCTGCGAGCCGGAGGTCATCGACATAGACAACACGCTGGCAGCTTTGCAGCAGGAAGTCGAGGGCTACATCGAGGTTATCACGCTGCCGTACGGCGCAGCTATTATCTGCAACGAGGAAGGACGCATTCTCGGTCTGCCGGATAACTGCCGCTTCTACGGCGTGGACTTCGTCGGCACGGTGCTCATCGTCGGTGTGAACGGTCCGGAGCTCTGCGACGTGCCGGCATTTTTCAAGAGGATGGTGCAGCATGGCTGAATACATTGAGAAACAAGCCGCGCTGGATGCAATCTTAAGGGAATCGCCGGACGCGCATTATCCGAGCTGGTACGCAGAGAGGATTAAGGCGTTGCCTGCCGCCGATGTTGTGCCGGTGGTGCGCTGTAAAGATTGCGAGAACGCGCAGAACGAGTGTGGCGGCATGATTATATGCCGTGTGTACAAGCACATAATGTGGCTGCATGACTTTTGCAGCTACGGAAAGAGAAAGGATGGAGGTGAAGCTAATGCCTGAATGTTATTACTGCAAAGCAAAAGAGTACTGCATTGCTGCCGCTCAACCGGGATCAGTGGTCTGCATGATAAATCGCCTGAAATACGGCGGATCGCACGCAGACGAACTCCGGACAAGACAAGTAGGCCGTTACTGTCAGTTCTGCGGCCAACCACTCAGAGAAATCGGGGAAAAACGATTTTGTAACAACGTACAGTGCTGGAACCGCTATACCGATGTTTGAAAGGTGAAATGAAATGACATTTGCTAAATTATTCGCCAGCATGGTCGGCAGCATACATACCCGGATCAAAGATCATATGATCGCGGACGATAATGAGTTCTATGCCGACACAGAGCCGCAGGCGGTTGTAGACCGCGCTGTAAAAAATGCAGGTGTACTCGTCGTTATGTTCTGGGTGTTCTGGATCGCGCTGACCTGCGGCGCGGTATATGGTTTCTGTGCACTGGAAAACAGGTGGCTGGACGGATAATGTACAGTCCTGAAATGAGAGAGTATCTGAAAGAAATCAAGCGCTACCTTGCGTGGCGCTACGGCATTACGGACAGCAACAAAGAAAAACAGCCCACGCGAATTGCGTGAGCTGTAGAGTTAGTCGGGAAGCTGTTCATCTTCGGCAATTTGGTCGCACAGACGAATTTTGTGATTGTAATATCGTTTGGTGAATTCTTCAGGTGAGCCATACAGACGTACCAGGTTAATAATCTTTTGCTCGTAGTCGGCTTGGTTATAGTAATAAATGTTGGTATACTGCGACTTTTCCAATATGAGTATCAGTATGTCTTTATCCGTGGTATCCAGCGAATGCCCGAATATATTAGTCACAATCGGCTTGGGAGAAGAAATTTCTTTATCAAACCAATCAAAAACTTCACGGCCGGTTTTCTTCTGAATACGCTGAAAGTATTTCTTGAAGTAAATTGTATCGAGGTTGGAAGGATCATTATCTTCTATACCGAGTACGATGTTTTGAGAAGCACCAATAGCAGAGCAGCAGCCGTGGATAAACTGATCTTCGGTTGGAACGACTATGCCGTTTCCATCGTTCATCATCTTACCAAAATCAGAGTATGTATTGGTATAATTGAACGATAAGAAATAGTCATAGTGACGCTTGTAGACAAAACGAGGATACTGCGAGTCAGTTGAGAGAGCCTTGGGCAGTTGACTGGGGATGTATTTGCTGAGGTAAACATCAATATACGAAATCAGTTCATCAAGATCTCGCTGTAATATCTTCCACATTTGCTTAGTGTTGCCCTTCAGCCAAACTTCACGAATATCAAGGAAAAACTTTTCAATATCGTAATGAAGTTTGGGTGGACGACTATTGTCATATTTTTTGCATAAGTAGTTCACAATTTGTTGTATTTCACTTTCAAATCCAGTCCAACCGGGCAAATCTTTATATTTGCTGAAATACTTAATAAAGGGATTATCACTGTAACGCTGACGATCTTCTAGTGAAAGCCATGAGGCAGTATCGTGAGATAGTGCATCAAGCATATCTTGATACCTTGTAGGCAGTCCATGTGCTAAATCGAAGCCATTTCCGACAACCAGCATTCGACGATTGGAAGAAGTCATAACCATTCACCGCCATTTTTATAAGTAATGATATATTCAGTTTATCGAAGAATGTCGAAAAAAGCAATGACAAAAAGCCAGCAGGAGAGCAGGGGCACGACATCACGCTAAGCAGCGAGTAAAGAAAAGAGCCGGGGATTACTCCTCGGCTCGGTTGATATAGGCATCTATGGCCTTGATGATAAAGGCGTTCAGACTGTCGCCGGACTGCTGGGCGATCTCCTGCAGCTCGGCCTTGCGCCCCTTGGGCACACGCAGCTTGATCTCATCGACCTTGCTCGCAAGGTAACGCTTGTTGCCCTCCAGATGTGCTTTGGTTGCCATGTGTCATTCTCCCTTCTTTTTCAGCAGCAGGACGATAACGGTCAGGTTGAGTACGACCAGAACGAGGTCGAGCACGATGTTCAGGGTATCCATCATAAGGCATTCTCCTTTGTATTGACAGGTCAGTGTAAATTGTGTATGCTGTAAAGGGGAGAGGGCTTGTGCCCTCCCTCCTCAGCTGGTCAGCCGGTCGATTAACTCGATCACTACTTTGACCAGATTCAGGATTGCGGTTGCAAGAACGATCTTTTCGACGGGACAGTTCTTGCAGCCGTTTTTCTTTTGTCTACCCATTGGCGTGTCCTCCTTTCCTTAGCTTGATTATAGTATACTACATGGGCACATGAATATCAATAGGCATACTGCACAAACATGGGTACATGAATTTGAACTGTCTGTACCCATGAAAACAAGGGTGCCCTATCATTTCAGGGTGGCCCTGCAATTCAGGGCGGGGTATCCGTGACGCCCTGCAAATTCCGGACAACTCCGGACACAACCGGACATTCACCTGTGGTACAATAGTATCGTAGTAACAAGGGCATGAGGGACCGCGAGAGCGGCACCCATGTCACCATAGACGAGAGAGGCTGAACAGGTCTCTCTTTTCTTTTGCTCTGTGTCCCGTGTCATGCAGCGAGTGACAGATAGGCCGCTATGGCTGTTCTCCTTTACCTGTTCAAATGTTCTCGGCTCGCTGCATGACAGAGGGCACAGGCCATCGCATCCCATCCGGCCGGGCACTGCGCCCACTGTCGCAGACAAACCAAGCCGCCGCACATATCGAAAGCGGTGAAAAGGGTGTCAGGGCAGGCGCAAGGTACTTCCTGGGGGTCAGCGGGCAGCGGGGCTAAAGAGGCCCGGTTTTTTTCTCCAAAAAACGAGAAAAAATTTAGGCATTTCGCTACAAAACGAACATTAGTATGGATATTTTGAGAAGGGAGGCGCAGGTTATGAGCGAAGATTGGAAACGACCGGAGGAGATCGCAGCCGTGTTCGGCGTCAGCGTGCGCCGCGTGCAGCAGCTTGTGCAGGAGGGCATCATCAAGTCCGAGAAGATACCCGGTCACGCAGGCCGTATGTTCGACCTGCTGCCCACCATCACGGACTACATCAAGTATTTGAGCGACAAAGCCTACGGCAAATCCCGCTCAGACAAGGAGCTTGCCCTCAAGGAAAAGAAGCTCAAGGCAGAGATCGCGCTCAAGGAATCGCAGGGCGAGCTGCACCGCCTCAAGACCGAGATCGCGTCCGGCAAGTATATTTCCGTCGAGGAAGTCCAGCTGGACTACCAGCGGTTCTTCGTGCAGCTGAAAAAGTTTGTGCTTGCCATTCCGAACCGTGTCGGCGGCATGATCGGCGGCTATGCCGACCCTGTTACCGTGCGCGGCGTGGAAAAGGATCTCTCCAAAGAGGTGAACACCATGCTGAATGCTTTTGTCGTTGCCGGTAAGCAGGAAACTGTGGAGGATAGTTCCTGATGGCACCGAGAAAACGCAAATACACCTTTCGACGGTACACAGTTCCGGGCTACATTCATGCGGCGCTGGAAACGCTGCGGCCGCCGGACGACATCACGGTCAGCCAGTGGGCAGAGCGTTCACGCATCCTTGACGACCGTTCCTCGCATATGCCCGGACCGTGGCGAAACGACATGACACCGTATCTCACGGGCATCATGGACGAGTTCACGAACTGGGAAACCGAGAAGATCGTGTTCTGCAAGCCGACACAGGTCGGCGGCACCGAGGCGCTGAACAATATGCTCGGCTATGTGGTCGCGCAGGACGCAGCACCGACGCTGATCGTCTATCCGACGGATGAGCTGGCCGAATTTACCTCGGACAACCGTATCCGCCCGATGATAAAGGCGTGCCCGGAGTTGCGGCACAAGTTCCGCGCCAAGGGCAGCACCAAGCTGGAACTGCAGTTCGATCAAATGTATATCAGCCTGACAGGCTCAAACTCCGCGAGCGGGTTGGCATCTAAGCCAATCCGTTTTCTGTTTTTCGATGAGGTAGACAAGTACCCCGGAGCCAGCAGGCAGGAGGCCGACCCGATCAGCCTTGCCACCGAGCGTACCAAGACGTTCAGCAATCGCAAAATCTATATGTGCTCCACTCCGACCCTGCGGACCGGTCATATCTGGAAAGCGAAAGAGGAGGCAGATGTGGAGCGTCACTATTTTGTGCCGTGTCCGCACTGCGGCGAGTACATCGAGCTGAAATTCGCGCAAATCAAGTGGCCCGGCAAGGAGGACGGCATGACGGATGCTGACCGCGCCGAGTGCGCGTTCTACGTCTGCCAGGCGTGCGGCGCGGTGCTGAACGATGCTGAAAAGATGGAGATGCTCAAAAAGGGCGAGTGGCGCGACGTTCGCAAGACCGCCCGCGTGGCACGCAGCGTTGCGTTCTGGATGAACACGCTGTACAGCCCGTTCACGCGCTTTTCCGAGATCGCCAAGGCGTTCATGGCCGCGAAAGATGACCCGGAGGCGCTGCACAACTTCACCAACTCATGGCTTGCCGAGCCGTGGGAGGACACCAAGCTGAAAACCAGCGCCGAGCTGGTCATGGACCGGCAGACCGATCTTCCGGAGTTCACCGTACCGGACTGGGCGAAGCTGCTGACCGCCGGTGTCGATGTGCAGGAGAACTGCCTGTACTACACCGTGCGTGCATGGGGCGACTTCCTCACTTCGCAGCTTGTTACCCGAGGGCAGGCGTGGAGCTTTGCCGACATCGAGCGGGTGATGAACCTCGAATACAAGCGGCAGGACGGCACGGCCATGCTGGTTGATCTGTGTCTGATCGATTCGGGCGACCAGACCGACGATGTGTACGATTTTGCCGCCGTCAACGCGGAATGGTGCCTGCCCTGCAAGGGCACAACATCCATGCTCAACCACTATAAGCTGTCCACAGTTAATAAGACCGGCTCCAAGGCGTTTGGCATGTCGCTCGTTCTGGTGGACGGCGGCCGGTACAAGGACATGATCGCAAGCCGCCTGCGCAAAGACAACGGTCAGGGCGCGTTCATGGTGTTTCAGGGCATCGACCGCGAGTATGCAGAGCAGCTCACCGCAGAACATAAGGTGACGGAGCGTACCGGCAGCGGCAACGCCCGTCTGCGCTGGGTGCAGAAAACCAGCCACGCGGATAACCATTACCTCGACTGTGAGGTGTACGCAGCAGCGGCCGCCGATGTGCTCGGTGTGCGCTCGCTGTTCCTGCAGAACGGCAGCAAACCGGAGCCGCGCAATGAGAATACGAATAACAGGCCGCAGCTGTCCTCGGATGATTGGCTCGGCGGCAATGATAACTGGATTTGAGGTGACCGATATGTCAGAAGAAAAGAACAATCCGAGTGCGAAAGAGCTGCTGGCCGAGGTCAACAAGGCGCTGATCGCGGTAGCGGCAGGCGGCCAGTCCTACAAGATCGGCTCACGCTCGCTGACCCGTGCGAACATCACGGAGCTGCGCAATCTGCGTGATGCGCTGGCAGCCGAGGCCGCCGCAGAGGACGGCGGTTCGCTGTTCCGCGATACCTACGTCGCGTACTTCGATGGGAGGTGACGGACATGAATATTTTAGACAGTGTGATCGGTTTTTTCTCACCGGAAACGGCGTGCAGGCGTGCGGTGTTCCGCGAAAGTCTGAACGATATGCAGCGCCACGGCTACGATGCAGGCGACCACCGGCGGCTCAACTCCGGATGGGCGGCGCTGATCGAATCGGCGGAAATGACCGACCGCACCAGCCGCGACACCATTCGCGCACGCGCCCGTGATCTGGAACGCAATTCGGATATGATGAACGGCCTGATCTCGGCGTTCGTCCGCAACATTGTCGGCGGCGGCTTCACTTTGCAGGCGAAAACCGGCAAGGAAAAGCTGAACGGACAGATCGAAACGCTCTGGCGCGACTGGTGCAAGGCGAAAAACTGCGATGTGACCGGTCAGCAGAGCTTCAGCCAGATGCTCCGCATGGCGGTCCGCCGAAAGAAGGTGGACGGCGGTATCCTGTTCAAGAAGTGCTACACGAGCGGCGGACTGGTGCCGTTCAAATTGCAGGCGCTCGAGGTCGATGAGCTGTCGCTCAGCTGGTCTACGCCGCACGACAAGAATCACAAGGTTGCAGGCGGCATCGAGTACAACGAGTATAACCGGCCTGTCGGCTACTGGCTGACCCAGTACAGCGTGGACGGCTGCGAGATTGCCTCGCCGGTGTACTACGATGCGAAGGACATCATCTTTCTGTACAGCAAGCGCCGTCCGTCGCAGGTGCGTGAGGTGTCCGACATGGCGCCGACGCTCACCCGTATCCGCGATGCCAACGAGTTCATTACCGCCGTCAGCGTCAAGGAACGCATTGCGGCCTGCCTGTCGGTGTTTATCAAAAAGGCTTTGCCGGTCTCCGGTTTTGGCCGCAGCGGCAGCGTGGCACCCGGCGGCACGCTGAACTACGAAGGTAAAAAACTGGCACCGGGTATGATCTCCGAGCTGAACGCCGGGGATGATATTCAGGTTGTCAATCCGCAGGGTGCAGGCGCAGATGCCAGCAATTTTCTGAAAATGCAGCAGCGGCTCATCGGCAGCGGTCAGGGTCTAAGCTACGAGGCGACCAGCCGCGACATGAGTGAAACCAATTACAGCAGCGCCCGGCAGGCGGGCATCGAGGACGATCTCACCTTTGCCGAGGAAGTCGAGCTGCTGCAGGAGAACTTCATGGACGAGGTGTTCGAGAGCTTTGTTATCTCGTGCGTGCTTTCGGGCAAGCTCAAGATTCGGGATTTCTGGGAGCACAAGTCGGACTACCTGCTGCATACATGGGTCGCAAGCCCGAAACGCTGGATCGACCCGCTCAAGGAGGCCAACGCGAACAGGATCGCAATGGAATCCGGTCAAAAGACATTCGCACAGATCGCAGCCGAGAACGGCCGCGACTGGAAGGGTCAGCTCGACGAGATGGCCGAAGTACAGGCTTATGCAGCCGAAAAAGGCGTACAGATTGGAGGTGTAATCAATGAAACAGGAAAAGAACCGCCGAACGCTTGAACGTTTTCTCCCCATGCAGGTGCGTGCGGTGGAAGAGGGCGAGGACAACCGCGTGTTCGAGCTTAGCTTTTCGAGCGAGGAGCCATATATGCGCTGGTTCGGTCCGGAAATCCTCGATCACAGCGGAGAGGCGTGCGACCTGAGCCGCCTGCAGGAGCTTGGTGTGGTGCTGTTCAACCACGACCGCAATGCCGTCCTCGGCAAGATCACGCGGGCATGGATTGAGGATAACCGCGGCAAGGCGGAGATCGCGTTTGACGATGACGAATTCGCGGAAACCATCCGCAAAAAGGTAGCCGGAGGCACGCTGCGCGGCGTATCGGTCGGCTACCGTGTGGACAGCTGGGAGGAAGTCACGGCAGGCGGCACATCGGCGGACGGCAGGTTCACCGGTCCGTGCAGCATTGCCCGACGCTGGCTGCCCTATGAGGTATCTATCGTCAGCGTACCGGCAGATGCGACCGTAGGCGTAGGCCGTGAGCTGGAAAGCGAGCAGCGCAGCGCCGTCAGCCTTTGCGAGCGTCAGCTCCAGATCAATAAAAACCATTTCAAGGAGGAATTGAACACATGACACTGAAAGAACTTCTGGCTAAGCAGCAGGCCATTGTAGATGCTGCCAAGGCCGCACACCGCGACCTGACCGAGGAGGAGCAGCGCAGCTTTGACGAATATCAGGCACAGATCGACGCACTCCAGCCCGGCGGCGAACCGGACGACACCGCAGCCCGTGCGGCAGCCGCCGAGCGCACCCGTATCACCAACATCACCGCCATGTGCCGTGATTTCGGTCTGGATGCAGAGCCGTATATCAGGAATGCGAACATGACCGAGGATAAGTGCCGAGCCGCCATTCTCGAGCACCTCAAGGCGGTAGGCGGTCCCAAGCCCGGCGTTAAGGTCACTGCCGATGAGGGCGACAAGTTCCGCGCGGCTGCGGCTGACGCACTCTCGCTGCGCTGCGGCATGGCGGTAGAAAAGCCCGCCGACGGTGCTCGTGAGCTGCGCGGCATGAGCCTGCGCGATCTGTCGATCGAATGTCTGGTGCGTGATGGTCAGTCGGATTCTGCGCTGCGCCGTATGTCCTCGGATGACCTGTATTCCGAGATGTGCCGCCAGTATTTCAACCCGACCGCAGCGTTCCCGGCCATTCTGGACGAAACCATTCGCAAGAACATCGTGCAGCTGTACAACGAGGTGCCGACCACGTTCCAGGAATGGTGCACCAAGGGTTCGGTATCCGACTTTAAGGCAACGCCGGATCACAACTACATCATCGGCGGCGGCGCATTTGAACTGGTAGGCGAGAACGGCGAACTCAAGGCGTCGAAGCCGGACACTCATCTGCTGCCGCAGCGCAAGATCGACACCTACGGTACCCAGTTCACCATGAGCCGTCAGGCATTCATCAACGATGACATCGGTTTCCTGTCGCAGGTGCCGGGCGTGTACTCGGCAGCGGCAAAGCGCAAGATCAATATGCAGGTGTACAGCCTGATCTACGGCAACACCGCCAAGATTTTCGACGGCAAGACCCTGTTTAACGCTGCACACGGCAATCAGGTGACCACCGGTGCAAAGCCGTCCCTTGCAGCCATCAACGCGCTCATGCTCAAGATGCAGGCGCAGCGCGACCCGTTCGGTGAGGCCATCAACGTGGCACCGCGTATGCTGGTGCTGCCGATCGGCTACGGCATGGAGGTTGACACCATCCTGCACAGCGCCTCCATCAAGACTGATGACAACAACTACACCGGCTATAACCCGATGGCGAACAAGAACCTGACCTATGTCGAGGATGCAACGCTCAATATGCTGGCCGGCGACAACGCCTGCCCGTGGTTCCTCGTTGCCAACCCGATGACGGCAAAGTCTATTCAGGTGGATTACCTGAACGGTCAGGAAACCCCGACCATTCGCCGCAGCGAGGTTCCGGGCACGCTCGGTTTCGTGTGGGATATTTACATGGACTGGGGTATCTCGGTTACGGATTATCGCGGCATCGCCCGTAATGACGGCGTTGCCATCAAAATCTGATAGAACAGGAGGATAACGACACATGGCAAAGGCTGAATATTGGCAGAAGGGCAGCGCGATCGACTACACGAACGCGACGGCTACCCGCATTGAGGCAAACGAGATCGTTCCGCTGACTACCCGTATCGGTATCGCCGGTATGCCCATTGAGGCAGGCGCGACCGGCACGCTGCTCGTTGAGGGCGTGTTCATTCTGCCGCTGAAATCCGGCGAGAGTGATGCGGTAAAGATCGGTGAAGCGCTGTACTTCAAGGACGGCGAAGTCACCACCACGGCCTCGGGCGCGGTTCCGTGCGGCTGGGCGATCGAGCCGACGGATGCGGCGTCGACCACCATCAAGGTCAAGCTGCTGGGATGAGCACGTTCAAGGAGCTTGTTCAGGCGGACATCTTCGGCACCTTTCTGAACGCTGACGAGTTCGCGGACGAGCATAGCATCGACGGCCGTCCCATGAAGGTGGTGCTCGACGGCAACGAGCTGATCGAACGCACGGTGGCAAGCGGTGTGCAGCACGCGGACGGCGTATACAAGCGCCGTCTGCTGCTTTATGTGGCAGCAGAGGATTACGGTCCGCGCCCGAAGCTGGGCAAGCTGCTGCTGCTCGACGGCAAAAAACGGTACATCATCACCGATGTGACCGATGAGGACGGTATCTATTCGTTTGAACTGGAGGCGGCGACAACGTAATGCAGCTTAGTTTTGAATTGGAGAATAAGGAGCTTAATGAAGCTCTCCGCAAGCTGGATAAACAGAGAGCACGCCGCGTAATCGTTCGTGCGCTGAACGATACGGAGAATAAAGCACGTACCATGCTCGCAGAGAAAGCACGCGATACCTATGCTATCAAGCGTTCCGGTTTTAAGCGTAATGTTCGTTTGAAACGCGCATCAAGCGGAAATCTTGCGGCTTATATCTTGGTCAGCGGCCGCTCAAATGAACTGAAGAACTTTCGCGTTAGTCCTGCGACTTATGCAAATGGCGCAGCGCGTCCGGCGGTATACCGAGCAAAGGTTTTGCAGGCAAGCGGCATGAAAGCACTGACGGGTAATTCGACCCGAAGTAAGGCTTTTCTCGTTCGTTTCAAGTCGGGTCACGTTACACTTGTGGAACGTGCAGGCAAAGCGCGACTGCCTGTAAAGACTATGTATTCTCCGTCTGTACCGGCTATGATGGGCGCAAAACGTGTTTACGGTATTTTACGTCCCGAAATTGGTGCAGTATTGGAGAAGCAGGTCGAGCGTTCGCTGAATTTTGAGCTGTCGAGAGGAGGCGGCGCATGACACCGGAAATTTTTCTGGATATGCTGGTATCCGACCTGACCGTACTACTGTCGGACTGCCTGCTGCCAACCAAGACCGGCGCAAGACGAGCACCCAAGGTCTACAAGCATGATCTTCCTGTTCCGCAGATGGACGATGAGGACGAAGATGCAGACACCGAGGACGTGACTGCACCGTTCGTTATCGTCCGTGCGATCGGCGGCACCTTTGATGACTGGAGCGACCTGCACCATGTGAGTGTCGTCATCATCATCTGTACCTACGATGATACACCGGACCGGCAGGGCACAAGTGATGTGCTCGGTGTGATAGAGCGCATCTATCACCGGTTTGCACGCTGTCCCGACCTCGGCAACTTCCGTGCAGAGGTGCCGATCAGCTGGGCATTGCAGGACGAAACCGACACCTATCCGCAGTATTTCGGTGCGATGGATATGGTGTTCAGCTGTCCGGGTGTGAGGATAGAAGACCCATTAACATAATGTAAGGAGGAAAATCACCATGGCATATCAGCATGGCGTATATACCCGTGAACAGGCGACCAGTATGTCGGCGGCGACGAACAGCACCGCCGGTCTGCAGGTCGTTTTCGGTACTGCGCCGATCTATCAGCTGGCCGATCTGACAGGCGTTACCGCGCCCAGGCTGTGCAGCAGCTATGCAGAAGCGGCCGCAGCACTCGGCTATGATACCAATTTCGAGGCGTTTACCCTTAACCAGTCCATCAAGGCTTCGTTCGAGCTGTTCGGCGTGGCGCCCATTGTACTGGTCAATGTGCTCGATCCGAACAAGGCGCAGCACGTCACCAACGTCAGCAAGCCGACCGAACAGACCGTCACCGGCGGCAGCTTCGTTATTTCTGCAGAGCAGGAGCCTGTCCCGTATGTGCTGCGAGCTACGCTGACCGTCAGCGCGCAGACCAGCGGCGACCCGCTGGTCGCAGGCACGGACTACACCGTGGAGTACGATGAGGACGGTCTGGCAACGGTCACGCTGACCTCTGCGACGGCAAAGGCGCTTGCTAAGGTCTATGTAACCTACAAGGCCATCAAGCTGACCGCAGGCAAGACGGCCGTCACCGCGGCTGAAATCACCACGGCTATCAGCGATAAGCTGCGCGAGGTGTATCCGCGTTTCGGCATGACGCCCGGCCTGCTGCTGGCTCCGGGCTATTCCAAGGACCCGAATGTAGCAGCCGTTATGCAGGGCGCGTGTGAGAACATCAACGGCGTGTACTCGTGTGAGTGCATTCTCGATGTGGACTGCGGCACTTCGGGTGCCCAGATCTACGATGCGGTAAAGCAGGTCAAGGAAAACAAGGGCCTGACTTCTCCGCACGCCTACGCCTACTGGCCGATGGCACAGGTGGGCAATTACCGGCTGTCGCTCTCGGCTATCATGGGCGCTCTGACCGCTGCAACCGATGCAGCGAACGGCGATGTGCCGAGCCTGTCGCCGTCCAACAAGTCCCTGCCCGGCGTGACCGGGCTGTGTCTGGAGGACGGCACCGAGGTCATTCTCGATCAGGCACAGGCGAACGTGGTAAACTCCGCCGGTATCGGTACGGTGCTGAATCTCAACGGCTTTAAGGCATGGGGCAATAACACCTGCGCGTATCCGTCTACCACCGACCCGAAGGATCGCTGGATCGCGGTACGCCGGTTCTTTACCTGGCGCAGCAACTCGCTCATCCAGACGTACTTCGAGCGCGTGGACAGTCCGGCCAATTACCGCATGATCGAGGCTATCGTGGACGCGGAGAACGTAAACGGCAACGCATATGTGGCTGCCGGTGCGTGTGCTGCTTATCAGTGTGAATTCCGTTCGGACGAGAACCCGACCACGCAGATCCTCGACGGTACGATCAAGTTCCATCTGACCCTTGCACCGTACAATCCGGCGGAGTGCATCGAGTTTACGCTCGAGTTTGATCCGACCGCGATCGCATCTGCACTGACTGGAGGTGGCGAATAATGTCGATTGCGAATATCCCTGAAATCATCAACGACTTCAACGTCTACAAGGGCGGCAGCAAGCTGATCGGCGTGTCCGACGAGGTAACGCTTCCGGATTTCGAGGCAATGACCGAAACCATTTCGGGCGCAGGCATTGCCGGTGAGTACGAAACCACCAACCCCGGACATTTCTCGTCCATCGAGATGGAGGTTCCGTTCCGCGTACTGTACGGCGACATCTTCCAGATGCTCGACACGACCAAGATCATCGACCTGACCATGCGCGGCTCGGTACAGGTCACGGACGGCACCGGCACCAAGTCGCACGTTGGTATGCGTGTCGCGGTTCGCGGCAGCACCAAGAAGATCAGCGGTGGCAGCCTGAAAGCAGGCAGCCCGATGTCGTCCTCGGTAACGCTCGAGGTAACGTACATCAAAATCGAGAACAATGGTAAGACCGCACTGGAACTGGACAAGCTGAACGGTGTGTTTGTCGTTAACGGCAAGGATATTATGTCGGCTATCCGTTCGCTGTGCTAAGAGAAAGGAGCAGCAATCATGGCAGAGATCAACAAGAAATCGCTGGGCGAGGGCGTTATCACCTTCGCCCATCCTTATACCTTTGAGGGCAAGGAATACGACGGCGTAGACCTGTCTGCGCTGGATAATATGACCACCGAGCAGCTGATCCAGTGTGACCGCATTTTTGAAAGCTCCGGCAGCGTGTCCGCGCTCAAGGAGCTGAATGTAGAGTATGCGTGCATCGTGGCTGCCGAGGCCACCGGCCTGCCGGTCGAGTTCTTCAAGGGCCTGCCCGCACGCGAGGGTGCGAGAATCAAGACTAAGGTCGGTGGCTATTTTTTCGGCTCGGAGTAAGGCCGGGCGACAGTAAGGAAGTTCGGCGGCTGTGTGTGCGGCTCAGTCGGGTAACAATGACCGGGCTGGACTGGTGCATGGCACTGTCTATCCCGGAATTGGTTGAAATTGCGCAGGAGGTGAGCCGAGATAGCAAAAGAGTACAAACTCGCCGTTAAGATTGCGGGCAAGGTAGACAGCTCGCTGCAGAGCAGCGCGAGCAAAGCACAGAGCCTGATCGGCTCTATCGTCAAGGCCAATCTCATCACGAGCGGCCTGAAAGCTGCGGCATCTGCCGTCAAGGACTTCGCTGCGTCTGCGGTGGAAACCTACACGACGTTTAACCAGTCCATGGCGAACGCAGCTGCCATCGCCGGTGCGACTGGCGCAGACTACCAGAAACTCAACGATGCAGCGCGTGCAGCGGGCAAGGCGACCAGCTTCACGGCAGCGGAATCCGCTGATGCACTGGGTTATATGGCTCTGGCAGGCTGGGACGTTGCGACCAGCACCAAGGCACTGACACCGGTGCTCAAGCTGGCCGAGGCCACGCAGGCCGACCTTGCGACTACCTCGGATCAGGTAACGGATTCCATGAGTGCAATGGGTGTCGGCGTGGACGATCTGCAAGGGTATCTGGACGTACTGGTCAAGACGAACAACAAGGCGAACACGACCGCAGGCGATCTGATGGAGGCGTTCAAGGGTGCCGGCGGTGCAGTTCAGGCGACCGGCATGAACTACAAGGATGCTGCTGTTGCTCTCGGTATCCTCGCCAATAACGGCGTTAAGGGTGCAGAGGCAGGCACCGCCCTCAACTCCATGCTGGTACGTATGTCCTCTAAAGATGTTGCGCTCAAGACCTTCAAAAAGCTCGGTGTACAGGTGTACGACAGCGCAGGTGCTATGCGTGACCTGCGAGACATCCTCATCGACACCGACAAGGCCATGTCGGGCATGACAGAGGCGGAACGCAACGCCAATATGGCCGCGCTGGCCGGTACGAACTACTATACCGACTTTCAATACCTGCTGCAGGGCATTCGAGGCGGTGCAGACGGCAGTGCATCCGCATGGGACAACCTCGCAGATGAGGTTTACAACGCAGGCGGCGCACTCGAAGCCATGGACGCGACCGTCACCGGCACTTTGCAGGGCGCGATGGACCGCATGAACTCCGCACTGGACGATGCGAAGATCTCGCTTATGGAGGCTTTCGGTCCGAGCGTCGCAGCCGCGATGGACTGGATCAGCAGCAATGTGCTGCCCAGACTGTCCGACGCGATGACACGGGTCAGCGGCTATATTCAGACGAACGTCGTACCGGCAGTGCAGAGCTGCTGGCACTGGATTCAGGATAATCTTAGTCCGGTATTCCGTGGCCTAAAGGACACACTGACAAATACGGTCATTCCGGCCATCAAGGACCTGTGGAGCTGGATGAAGAACAGCCTCGGCCCGGTCTTTGACAGCCTCGGCGGCGCCATCACGGGAACGGTAGTTCCGGCACTGTCCGACTTCTTTAACTGGACGAGTGACAGCGCCCAGATGGTGCAGGACATGACCGGTTTTCTGCAGGAGCACAAGACGGCGTTCGAGGTGGCTGCTATTGCAGTCGGTGCACTGGGTACGGCATTGCTGCTGTACAACGGTCAAGCTATTGCTGCTGCAATCGGCAGCGGAGCAGAAACTGCAGCGCTCATGGCATTGTACGCATGGGAGACTATTACGACGGTTGCCACAACGGCGCTCAGCACAGCAATGGCGTTCCTGACCTCGCCCGTGACATTGGTCATCGCGGCTATCGCGGCGGTCGTGGCTATCGGTGCGGTGCTGTACAACAACTGGGATACGCTGGTGCAGAAATGCACCGAGCTGGCAAATACTATCACAGAGCGTTTCCCGTGGATGGCCTCCATCGTGCAGGGTGCCGGTGCAACGCTATCGATGATCTGCGAAGGTATCCGTGATGTGTTCAGCGGCCTTATCACCTTTATCAAGGGTGTTTTCTCTGCGAACTGGCGGCAGGCGTGGGAGGGTGTCAAAAGCATCTTCTCCGGCGTGTTCCGTTCGCTGGTCGGCATTGCAGCTGCACCGCTCAACGCGATCATCAGCGCCATCAATACAGTCATCGGCGGCTTGAACAGTCTGCACGTCAGCATTCCCAAATGGGTGCCGAAGTACGGCGGTCAGACGTTCTCGCTGCACATTCCGACCATTCCAAATGTCGCTCTGGCAGAGGGCGGTATCGCAACAGCGCCGACTACGGCGCTCATCGGTGAGGGCGGCGAACCCGAGGCGGTCATTCCGCTCTCCAAGCTGTCCTCCATGTTGGACGGCCTGACCGGCGGCAGAGGAGAAATCACGTTCTCGCCTACGATCTATGTATCCAGCGGCGCGAGCAAGGAGGATGTCCGCGATGCCATGTCGCAGACATTCGAGCAGTTCAAGGAGTTCATGGCGCAGTACGAGCGTGAGCAGCGCCGTACATCGTTCGCATAGTAAGGAGGCACGCAATGTCACGCATTTATATCACGCAGGTGGGCGACCAGTGGGACACCATTGCAAAGGCGGTTTATGACGATGAGCAGCGGGCTGATTTACTCATGCAGGCGAACTTCAAGTATCTGGACATCTTTCAGTTTGATGCGGGCGTGCAGCTTGTTGTACCGGATGAACCTGAAAACAGCTCGACCACACTGCCGCCATGGAGAGGTGACGCATGAGAGCACGCAAAGCAACGGTCGAGTTACAGTACAACGGTGCTGCGGTCAAGACCTCGCTCAAGGAGTTCGGTGAAGCGTTCAGTTATACCGACCCGGCAGGCGGTTCTTCGGACAGCATTTCGCTGACCGTGGGAGATCCGCGTTACCAGTGGATCAGCGCATGGCTGCCGCACAAAGGCGACCAGATTACCGCGAAGATCAGCTTTGCCGACCGGGACGGTGACGACAAAACCACCACACTGGACTGCGGCATGTTCACGCTGGACGACCTAAGCTACTCGGATAACGGCGGCAAGGCTGCCTTTAAGATGTCAGGGGTGTCCGCACCGGCGCTGGATGCATTTTCGGCTACCGAGCGCACGCAGAACTGGGAAAAGGTCACGCTGAAAAAGGTCGCGCAGACCATCGCAAGCCGATACAAGCTGCAGCTGGTCTTTGATGCGACCGATGTTTCCATCTCTACGCAGGAACAGAGCAGCGCAACAGACAGCAGCTTTCTCAATCAGCTGTGTAATGACTATGGGTTGATGTTCAAGGTATTTCGGTCGAAAATCGTTATCTTTGACCGGGAAAAGTACAAGAAGAAAGACCCGGTTGCAACGATACCGCGCGAAGAAATGAGTTCGTTCTCGTGGAACACCACGCTTGCAGGCAGTTACACCGGCGGTACGATCACCTATACCGACCCGAAAACCAAGAAGGACGTCACCTATACGACAGGCGGCGGCAAGCGGCTGCTCAAATCCTCGACCAAGGCGGACAACCTCGCTGACGCGAAGCGCAAGATCGAGGCGGCTGTCACCTCGGCCAACCACAGCATTACAACGATCAGTTTTCAGACGATGGGCCGTCCTGATCTGTGTGCGGGACAGACCATCATGGTGACCGGTGTCGGCAGACTTAGCGGCAAGTTCTATATCGACAAGAAAACCGACAGCCTGACGAGCACGAGCTACACCTCGAAAATTGAGGCCTCGCAGGTGCCGACCACCTCGGATGCGGTTATCGTGGATGCGATCCAGCGTCTGGCTGCTATCGGTGTTATCAACTCTCCGGGTTACTGGATCGGCAAGCACAAGTCGGTCAAGTATCTAGATGACCTGCTGCTCCAGATGGCAACGACCATTCTGGTCAATCATGATACCGGACTGTATACCGGCAATCCGCAGGAGGCGCTCGATGCGCTGGTGAAGTACGGCGTCATCAATAGCCGGGATTACTGGGCGGCTAACATGGGCAAGTTGCAGTACATTTCGGACTTGATCTGCAAGGCAGCCAATGCGCTGCCGGAAATCATTCAGTAAGGGGGGGACACCATGGATACCATTCGTATCGGCCGTATCTCGGCAATCAACTACACGGACGGCACCGCGCGGATTGTGTATACCGATCGTGACAATGCAGTTACACCGGAACTGCCGCTGCTGTCTGCCGAATACTGTATGCCGAAGGTGGACGATCTGGTGCTCGTGCTGCACCTTCCGACCGGAGCCGAGGCCGGTGTTATCCTCGGCCGGTTCTGGTGTGACGGCAACCGTCCTCGAGAATCGGGGCCCGGTCTGTACCGCAAGGACTTGAGCGACGACGGCACCTGCTACATCAAGTGCAAGGACGGCAAGATCGAGCTGCACAGCCCGGGCGGCGTACAGATCAGCGGTGCACTGACCGCCGGCGGTATGTCGGCAACGGCAGACAGCCTGACGATTGCAGGCGCTCTGATTGCAGACAGCGTATCGGCCAGCAGCATCACCGCAGGCGGAAAGAGTCTCGGCAGCCACACGCATACCGACAGCGTGGGTGGCGAAACGTCCGCGCCGAATTAAGGAGGTACACATGGCAAAGAAAAAAATGAGCCTCGGCGTTATCGGCACGGCGATCGTCATGGCCTCCTACGGCGTTTGGAAGTCGCAGGAGGATAAGATCAAGTCACTGATACCGGCCAGGGTCGGCAGTTTTGGTGATATTATCTTTCAGGTGAATTCCAGAACGGTGCTGACCCCGAAAAAGCTGACGCATACGGCCTCAGCGAGTTACGGCAGCCACAGTATGCTGTCCGGCAAGCCGCGTTTGCAGTATATCGGTCCATCTCTGGAGGAGGTTAAGTTAGAAATTGTTCTCCGGGCAGACTTTGGAGCCAGGCCGCGCACGCAGCTTGCAGCGTTGCACAAGATGCTGCAGGACGGCACGACCGCGTACCTCATTATCGGCGGCAAGCCGGTCTGTGAGCTGCCGATGGTGATTACCGATATTTCGGAAACGTGGGATACGATCCTGTCACGCGGCGAGCTGTGGCAGGCTTCGGTCAATCTCACACTCAAAGAATACAGATAGGGAGGGGAATACCATGCAGCCGGAAATTGCTTTTTCTGCTGCCGATACAGCAGAGGATGTACAGCGGTGTATTGCCGTACTGCTGAGCACACGCGCAGGCAGCGTTGCCATGGATCGTGAGTTCGGTCTCAGCTGGGACTTCGTAGACCTGCCGGTTGAGGCGGCACAGGCGGCATTGACGGCCGAGATCGTCGCCAAGGTTGCTAAATACGAGCCGCGCGCGCAGGTGCAGAACGTGACCTATACCGTCGGCGACGATGGTACGCTGCTCCCCCATGTGGAGGTGACGATCAATGAGTAATATTGCGGAGCTGAAAAACGTTCCGGAGATCAGTTTTATCGACGGCATCAGTCTGGAAACAGTGACAAGTCAAATGCTGGCGGACTACACAGCAGCCTATGCTGAGGCGGCTGGTGAGCAGCCGGAGCTTGCGCAGGGCAGTCCGGAGCGGCTGCTCATCGGTGCAATGGCCGTGCAGTATTATCAGGCATTGCAGTACATCGACCGTGCCGGCAAGATGGGACTGCTCAAATTCTCCGAGGGTGATTATCTGGACAACATCGGCGCATTGCGCGGTATCATCCGTGAACCGGCGCAGCGTGCGTCCTGCAAGGTCAGGTTCACGCTTTCCGATGCCCGTACCGAGCCGGTCGGTATTCCGGGCGGTACACGATTGAGTTACGCCAATCTGTTTTTCGCAACAGATGAGTACAAGGAAATCCCCGCCGGTGAGATGTCCGGTGTGGTCAGTGTAACGGCACAGGAAGCTGGTATCGACGCGAACGGTATTCCGGTGGGTGAGCTGAAAGACCTCGTAGACCCTGTGGCTTACGTTGCCAGTGTGAGCAATATCACCATGACAGCCGGCGGTGCGGAGATCGAAACCGACACCGAACTGACAGAACGCATCTATCAGGCGACAGCCGGTTATTCGGTCGCCGGTCCGAAAGATGCATATATCTACCATGCCAAGCGTGCCCGTGCCGATGTAGATGATGTGGTCGTGTACAGCCCTGCACCGGATCAGGTGAGTGTGCTGTTTACGCTGAATGACGGCAGTCTGCCGGACGATGGTGCATTGCAGGCTATGACGGCGGCGCTCAGCGCGGACAGCGTGCGGCCGCTGACCGATCAGGTAACGGCGCTGGCCCCGGAGGAAGTACCGTACAACATTGCATTGACCTATTACATCAACACGGCGGACAGTCCGCAGGCAACGACGATCCAGACCGCAGTAATGACAGCGGTTGAGAACTACAAGTCATGGCAGCGCAAGATCGGGCGTGACGTCACACCGTCCAAGCTCATTCAGCTTGTGATGGAGTCAGGCGCAAAACGTGTCGCAGTTACTGCTCCGGCACATACAGTCGTTACGCCGTATATGATAGCCAAGGCGAATAAGGTGACTGTAACCTACGGAGGTCTGGAAGATGATTAAGCTATACGATGCAACGCTTGCGAACGCGCTGCCCGAGGTGCTGTCTGAACAGCCGTGGGGCAGAGGCTTTGCAGCAGCCGTTCAGCGACAGCAAAGGCAGCTGCTCAATCTGGCGCGGCGCATCTCGCTGTATGCCACAGTGGACGATATGCCCGAAGCCGTTCTGGACGTTATGGCAGCGGACTTGCGCGTGCCGCGGTATCTGGTCAGCTATCCGCTGGCAACCAAGCGGACACTGATCCGCGGTGCGTTGACGTACTGGTCGCAGGCAGGCACTAAGGCTGCCGTAGAGTCGCTTTGCTGCGATATTTTCGGTGACGCGACCGTATCTGAATGGTACGAGTATGGCGGAAAAGCCGGTTATTTCAAGGTCACAACGACGAATTCGGCAGTTACAGAGCAGAATGTCGCGGAATTTCGAGCGGCCGTCGAAGCAGTAAAACGACTGTCTGCGTGGCTTGATGGCGTGGAGCTGGTACTCTCTACGCCGGATTTTGTCGCGGCAGTAGGTTTTACCGTGCAGATATGCGACAGCCTGCACCTGAAAATGTAGAAAGAAGGGGATAGACATGAGCTTTACAGCACCTAAATTCACTAATGCTGGCCGTCAGCTCCAGACGCGCGTGATTGCCGGTGATACGCTGACCTTCACGGCCATCACACTCGGCGACGGCACGATGACCACCGAGCCGATCGCGGCGTTGACTGACCTGATCCACGGCATTATCACGCTGCCGGTGCATGAGGTGCGCCGTAATGCTGATTATGCAGATGTGACAGGTGTTTTCCAGAATGCTGGATTATCGAGCGGTTTTTACTGGCGTGAGATCGGAATTTTTGCAGCTGATCCGGATTATCCGAACGACCGCAGTCACGATATCCTGTACTGCTACCAGAACGCGGCCGAGCTGGCGGAGTATATTCCGTCGGCGTCCTCTGCGGTAATCGAGAAGATTATCCGTGTAGCGTGCGTCGTCGGTGACGCGGAGAATGTCACGGTGGGTCTGGCGTCGCAGGCGTATGCCAAGGCCGAAGACCTGCAGGCACTGGAAGAACAGCATAGCAAGGATGTCGAGCGCATCAACAACGCGCTGGATGCCGTCGACCCGACCAAGATCACCACCAAGGCCACACCGGCCGACGGTGACGGCGTGATGATCGCGGACAGCGCGGACGACGGCAAGGCAAAGCGGCTGCTGTGGTCGAGCGTCAAGACGGCGCTCGGCAAGCTGTTCGTTCCGGTGGCGCGGAAAATTAACGGCAAGGCACTGTCGAGCGACGTCACGCTGACCGGCGATGACATTGCTATGGGCGCCGATGACGCAGAGTCATTAAGGGCGGCTATGGCAAAGCGCCTTGGGTACAATGACAACCTAGGCACCGGAATTAACCTTAAAGAACATGTAAAATACGAATATTTAAGCTTAGATGGCTCTAAAGACTCTGAACTTAACGGTTCTGGCGGTTGTCTCATACTGCCTGGTTGGAGATCAGGCACATGGGGAATGCAAATGCGGTTTGATATGCGGTGGAACGCCTTGTTTATACGACGTTACCGCGATGAAGCCACACTTTGGGATGATTGGGAGAGACTTGCTATCTGCGCACCACCCGAAGTGCATGGACTGCCGTTGGCAAGTGGATTTCCAGCACAATCATATGCCAATACCTACTACAAGACCCAAGAGGGCATTGTGCACCTGAACTTTTGCATCTTCCGAGGCGAGAGTACGGCATTTGTGGAGCGGGAAACTATTTGCACAATGCCAGAGGGGTATAGACCGTCTATTGTCATCGCTGTGGCTGTTGGCGGCGACGGCAAAACTTTCGGTAATGGACTCCCGGCCGCAGAGCTGCACATAGAGCCAGACGGCCAAATGTGGTTTTATGGTGCCGATACTCGTATCAACTGGATTTACGGTGAAATCACCTATTTGGCTGGATAATGAAATTCTGCGCAGGTCAGCTCAATGACGGATCGTCCGCTCGGTGCTGTACCGTCAACATAGAGTTGAAGTGCACCGCTGGGGACTGTATCAACATGACAAGGCAGCTTTGTGTAGTTATCAAATGTCAGCAGCCCCGGTATGCTCATGCCATGTTGCGGCCGAAATCCTTCGGGAATATTCGCTATGGTTATACCATCTGTGATGGTTGTGACTGTAGATTTTAGTCGAAAATAGATCGTGACTTGACCAAACTGATCTTTGCTATACCAATTTATCGACGTTCCGTATGTCAACCAGCCGTTGGCCAATGGTAGCTCATGTATATCTGGTGTTTCACAGTTAGCTAACTGTACCCAGTCCCTCCAGCCGCCTTGATCACTGCTTTGGATCCATATACTTTTATCTGCGTGTACTATATAAATGATGGAGCACCATTTTTCTTCTGCCGAGCGTGCAGTGCATAAAGCCACGCCTTGTTGATATTCTGTCAGTCCAGCTTTATAAGGTGTGTTTGACGTATCAGCATCGCACCAGTACAGCTGCCCGCTAGTAATTTTGTGCACATCCAGCGCCTTTGGGTACAGCATCAAGGGTCGCTTTGCCGTAGGCGCCCTTAAATGATGGCATAAAAAAGCCGCCCGTTATGGGCGGCAGGATTATTTGGCATAGAAGGAAATTGAAGATACAAGGAGGCGAGGTAGCTGAGTAGTTGAAGAATAACCTATGAATCCATCGGTCCGTACTTCAATTTCTACTGTTGCACTAAGAGTGAGTCCTATGTTTTGGATTGGACGAAATCCCTCGGGTAATACAGCGAACATCGAGCTACCTGATGGGAGACATGTATCTTTTGCTTGAACGGCGATTTGAAGAACTACAAAATCATTTTGATCTTTGGAATATTCGCAGGAAAAATGAGGTACTCGCTCAAAACCGTCTAAAACAGGAAGCTCATGTGGCAGAGGATGATTTTGCTCTTTGATAATTTCGAGACGATGAACTCTTGCTGTAACTTGTTGAATTGAACTGGCGATAGATGAAATAGCTTTATCGACACCGCTCTGTGCCATTCCTCTACAGACGAAATAAATGGCAACTCCGAGAATGGTGAAGATGCCGATTAGAACGGTCCAGAAGAACGAAAAGTGCTGTAACATGTATTGCGTGATTTCAGGGTAGGCTTCACGCAGTTCGGTTGTAGACAATACCATTACCCCCTTGCTGTTTTTTATAGTATATCAAAGAATTAAAGAGAAATCCAGAAAGAAGGTGATGAGATGGAGCTGCATGATTGGATTTGTGCTGTTACACTTTCGCTTTTAGCCTTTGCGCCTATCGGATTAGGTATGTTGCTGGGAACGCGCAATGGTATCCGGCAGGGACTGCGTGATAATGCAGGGAAGATCGAAAGTGTGAATAACGTACTGAAAGACGTAGAAAAGGAGTTGAGAAAGCATGAAAACTGAAAAGCACTGCAGCGTCATCGACGCTGAGGGCAAGCACGTGACCTACGTGCTCGTAAAAATCCGTGACAAGCCGCTGGAGGACGGAACCACCGAGCAGGTGGAGGAAATCCAGAACTACACCCTGAAGGACGGCGAGCAGCTTGTCGATGCCTCGCCGCCGGTCATGCGTCAGCACGCCGGCAGCACCGGCTTTATCGCGCCGATCTGGGACGGATCGAACTGGCAGGAGACCGCCACGGCCGACGAGATCGCGGCATGGGAGAAGGAGCACCCGGCGCCGGAGGTCAAGCCGACACCAAAGTCTAACGCAGAGTTGGAGGCCGAAAACGCCACGCTGCGTCAGCAGGTTTCGGCACTGGCCGATCAGCAGTCCTTTTATGAGGATTGTATCGCAGAGATGGCAGAAGTCGTCTATGCGTAAGTTATTGGCGGAAATCGCCTTAAAAATCTACATTTTATTATCAAAAGGAGAGTTAGAAATGATGGCTATGTTATTTGCTCAAAGATGTATCCTTGGCAAGTGTGAGTTCGAGCAGGTGCCGAAGAAGCTGCAGAAGCAGATCGCGGAGATCCTGATTGACGAGTGCGGCATGCCGGAGCTCGTGCCGGCAGAGTACGGCGGCACGAAGGACGCAAAGAGCGCATAAATGCTTTTTGACGGGCGCCTATGGCAAAGCGCCTTATGGCGAATGGCAACGTTATGCGCCAAGGCCTCATAGGATCGACCCTCGACGATGAGTATTTCGCATCTGTTGCTGGTACTCGGGACGGTGGATTTTTTGAATGTTACAAGGACTATACACAGAGAACCCAGCTCGTTATTAGCTCGCCGAACGATACGCCCCTTTCAGCGCGAATTGCTCAGACAGACGATGGCACGCATTGGACATCAAAATATTTGGCAACCTGTGAAACGCCCGAGGTGCATTCATTGCCTTTAAATATTGCAGACGATATAAACACAAGCTGTTATTCACGTGATCAATTCGGACGAGTATTTGTAAGCATTCGAGTACAGCCAACTACGCATTGGACCGAAATGAAAACAATCGGCACTATGCCAGAAGGTTTTCGGCCAGATTGGGATATTGTTGTCCCCGCACTCGTACAAAGCTACGGCAATCCTTTTCACGCAGAACAGCTATTCATTACTTCGACCGGCGCAATTATTACTCAAGGCGATTATTCGGACGTGGATTTAATCTTTGCTCAGTTGACATATCCAGCGGCGACTTAACTCATAAACGCAAATGTTGCGAAGAAATAATCGTCGGAGGTAATTGCTACACCAGGTTGATCGGTAAGATCAACGAACAAATTACCATCTGATGTTGCCTTAATCGTCACAAGCCGACGCGAACCCTTGAAGATTGCCGGTACTTCCAGATCGGCAGCCGGGCGAAAACCCTCTGGCAATGTTGCCAACGCTGCGGACACTCGAAAACTTTGTGTTGTTCGAGCGGCAATGCTGACGATAACAATACTCTCTTGGGTCTTGTAGTAACGACAGGTCGCGTCAAATTTCGTCCAGCCGTCTGCAAGCGGCAGCTGATGCGTTTCCGGCGCAATACAATCCGCAACCTTTCGCCATGGTCCACCCCATTTACCGCTTCCGGTGCTGGCCCGATGCATTACATCGTCAGTAAAAATCAACAGTGCGCGATCATTACCTGGAAAATCACCTGTTAATAAGCCTCGCCAATACAGCGGATATGGCACACCTTTAGCAGTCCTTGGCGTCAGCATAAATGTACCGCCTGCGGTCTGTGCAGAGGCCCATTCCTGCAGGTTTTCGGGCGCAATTACGCCGTACTCCACATCGCGCTTTGCCGTAGGCGCCCGTGCAATATCATGTTACAATGATGGCAAAGGAGTGTGCGCTATGACTGCAAAAATGGACCTGTTAGCTAAACTGACCGCTTTAATGCCCGAATGTGCCGGCGAAATTGCGAAAATCTTGCATGACTACGAGATTATGCCTGCAAAGGTGTATGAGCGGAGCAATCTGCCGAGGCGTGTTGACGCTTTCCTGGCGGCGAAGCGCATCGACGGCTGCCGTCCCAGGACGCTGGAGGGCTACCGTGAGCGGCTCAAGGTGCTCATCGGCAGGTGCAAGAAGCCTGTGCAGAAGATCACGACGGATGATTTGCGAGAGCACATCGCCTATCTGGTGGACGAGCGACACCTCAAGGACAACAGCGTGCAAGCGCACATCAACTGCCTGCGGAGCTTCTTCCAGTGGCTGACGGATGAGGACGCGATCCGAAAGAACCCAATGCGCAAGATCAAGTCGCTGCGCATCGATAAGCTGCGTGCCCGGCATCCGCTGACGGCTGAGCAGTTGGAGCTCATCCGCGATGGTTGCCAGGGTTACAAGGAAAAGGCTTTGGTCGAATTTCTGGTCTCGTCCGGCTGCCGCGTGTCCGAAGTGGCCGGACTGCGCGTGCAGGACATCGACTGGCAGGAGCGCAAGTGCAAGGTCATCGGCAAGGGTGGCAAACAGCGGACAGTGTATTTCTCGGTGAGGGCCAAGCTCATGCTGCAGCTGTACATCGAAGGCCGCAAGGGAGGAGAGGCGCTCTTCTCCAGCAGCCGTGCGCCCTACGAACCTTTGAGCGATCGGGGAATTGAGAAGATCATTTCCAAGCTGGGCAAGCGCATCGGCATGGAGCGCCCACTCTATCCGCATCTCATGAGGCACACCTTCGCGTCGCATGCGCTGTCGGCTGGCATGGACTTGACAGTTATTCAGCATTTGCTCGGGCATACCGACCCGAAAACGACGCTCATCTATGCGGAGATCAATCCAATCCGAGTGCAATACGAATATAATCGCGTTATCGCGTAAGAAAGTAGGTAAAAATCATGGAAAATGTAGCGCATTTTAAGGCTGCGATTGCAGCAATCATCGCCATTCTCACCGCGCTCTGGGGGTGGTTCGGCTGGTTGGTCGTGCTCTTTATCTTTTGCATGGCTGTTGACTTTCTCACCGGCTCGGCGGTGGCGTGCCGCGCCGGCAAGTGGTCATCCCCGGCCGCCAGAGACGGCATCTGGCACAAGTGCGGCAGCATCGTCGTGGTCATTGTCGCAGGCGTCGCCGATTTGCTGATCGGCACGCTGATCGGACACATCCCCGGCGTTACGCTGCCGTTTGAGTACACTGTGCTGCTGTGCCCGATGGTAGTGGTGTGGTACACCCTTACGGAGCTCGGCAGCATCGTCGAGAATGCCGTCGCGCTCGGCGCGCCGGTGCCGCAGTGGCTGCAGAAGGCGCTCGCGGCAGCAAAGGACGCAGTGGATAAGTTAGGGGAGGAGAACGATTGATGAACATTCCGTTTGTGCCGGCTGATCCGAGCAACTACTACTCCGGCCGCGGCGGCAATTCGATCAAGTACATCGTCATGCACTATACCGCCAACGACGGTGACACCGACGAGGGTAATGCGCACTATTTTCAGGGCGCAGGCCGACGGGCAAGTGCACACTATTTTGTCGATGAGGACAGCGTTACGCAGTCTGTCCGTGACAGTAATGCAGCGTGGCATTGTGGCGGCGATCTCGAGAGCTCGCATCACCCGTTACGCGGTATCTGCATGAACCGCAATTCGCTTGGTGTGGAGATGTGCAGCGACATTGTAGGTGGCAAGTATACTATCACGCCGCAGACGGTAGACCGTACTGTCGAGCTGGTGCGCTGGCTGATGGACAAGTACGGCATCGACGTGGATCACGTCGTGCGGCACTATGATGTCACCGGCAAGCTGTGCCCCGAGCCGTGGGTACGTGACGAAAGTCTGTGGCGTAAGTTCAAGGCGCGGCTGACCGCGCCGGCTGAACCGGAGAAAAAGGAGGACGACGAAGTGGTAGAAAAGAAAAAAGTCCTGCTCAATGGCAAGACCTACGAGTGCGACGTCATTACAAAGGACGCCACTAACTATATCAAGATGAGATCGCTCCAGCAGGCAGGCTTTATGATCGGGTATGACGCTGTTCGCAAGGTTCCGAGCATCACCGCGCCGCAGTGCCGCGCCTTTGTACCGGACGGCGATGAGGCTGTACAGGCCGCAGTTGATACGCTGCAGGAGAGTGCCGGCCTTGAGAAACAGACGATTGAGTACCTGCTCCGCTATCAGTGGGGCGAGGACCTCGTGAAGAAGCTGGCAAAAGCAATGGAGAAGTAAACGAAGCCCCTCTGGGAACTGGTTTTATACCGGCTCTCGGAGGGGCTGTTTTTATTGTTTGGTAAAATTGTAGTTGATAGGCTCGGCAGAGTTGATAATAATTTCTTCAGCTACTGCTCGAATTAAAGGGAGCTCCTTGGCAAGTTGTTTATCATGCTTAAAAGGTTCATATTTTAATTTTTCGCCTTCCTTGCTGTGAACAATAGCGTTGCGAGTAGCATAGATTCGATTACGAATTGCAGTATATACTTTTTCTGGTTCGATATCAAAATCTATAGTGTTTCCTTTGTCAGCAAAGGGAACTGCTGTAGTCTTATAATAGTTAATAGAAGTATGGTCGATGCGCTTGATAGAGTCGCTGAGGTTGGATAAAATGGGTACATATCGTTTCAGGCACAATAGTAGAGAGGTTTTTTCTTCCCAAACGCCATTATTGTATTGATCGCGTATTTTCTTCTTTATGGTATGGTAGAAATTGCGAATATCTTTTTGACTGTATGGGGAAAATGAGGGGCGTGTAATAAAATCACGAATTACTTGGAATGCCTCATCTTCTGAAACCGTTTGAAAGAAAAATTCTGCAACATGATAAAAAGCTAAGTATTGTGTAAATGGAGTACCGCTAGAAATGGCCTGATGATAATATTTTGTTAAATCGGGTTTGTATTTTTTGTAAGGGAAAAACTGACCTTGATGTGTGCTCCTAGAAATATGGGAAACACGCTCAGACTCAAAATCTGCAATAGCGAGAGAAATATTTAAATTATGTGCAATATTAAAAATATATGCATCGAAGATACATTTGAATTCGGATATAGAGTGTTCTTGCGGAGAGGTTATCTTTAAGGTATGCATATTGAAGATGTTAAAAAAATCTTCTATATCTACAATTTCTTCTTCAGTAATCCGCATGGACGAGCGCATACGCATAGGAGTAATATCATATTGATCTGAACAATTATGAAATGAACAAAATAAAGCGAAGAGGTATTGTTGGCTTGCCTGTGAAATAGTGAAGTGATAGTTGTGTTCACTCGTTTCCAAATTTTCTAAAGTTGGCCATACAAATGACGATGGTCTATGAATGTGCTGAGATTGAATAGCGGTTTCAAAACATTTTTTTGTGGCAACCATAGGAATCTGAATATCATAATCAGTCTTAAATATTTCTAAAAGAGATTGAAATTCCGATGTTGGAATTTTTGCAAATGGTTTCGGGAAAATTTCACTCTTTTCATAATCGTAAGTATTTTTCGTAATAACAAGAGTATCATTTTTTACTTCGGCATTTAAATTGCGTACTGCATTAGTAATGCCACGTGCAAAGTCCTCAATGGTAAACATATAAATTTCTCCTATGCATAAGGGTGAAAGAGCCACCTTTTGTCGTCAAAGTGTCGTCAGTTAAAAACTGGAACAACAAAGATAAAGAAAAAGTGCTGAAATTCAACGATTTCAGCACAATTCTTGGTGCGGATGGGGGGACTTGAACCCCCACGTCCTTGCGAACACTAGCACCTGAAGCTAGCGCGTCTGCCATTCCGCCACATCCGCATATTTTGTTGTTGAAAGAAGGTGGTGCGAGTGACGGGACTTGAACCCGTACGTCGATCGACACACGCCCCTCAAACGTGCCTGTCTACCAGTTCCAGCACACTCGCATTCTGTTCTCATCGAGTCGCCTCACTGTCAGCGACAAGAATTATTATATCCATGTGGACGCTAAATGTCAACACCTTTTTTCAAATTTTTTTGAAAAATTTCAAAACGCGAAAAACAGACGATTTCTCTGCCACGCGGAACAGTTTGTGTGTTACAATAGAAGCAGTCAGAAAACTCACAACAAAAAGGAGGAAGACATCAGTGCTTTCCAAAAAAAGTAAGGCAATCGGTTTTATCATTATGTCCGCATTCGGTTTTGCGATGATGGCGGCATTCATACGTCTGGCGGGGGATCTGCCGTTCACGCAGAAAACCTTTTTCCGCAATCTGGTTGCGGTGGCAGTGGCCGCCGTGGTGCTGTGCCGCGAAAAGGTTGGTTTCAAGTGGGAAAAGGGCAACCTGCCGCTGCTCATCATACGAGCAACCTGCGGCACACTCGGCATTTTCTGCAATTACTACGCTATTGACCATCTTGTACTGGCAGATGCAAACATTCTTAATAAAATGTCGCCGTTCTTCGCTATCATCTTCTCGCTCATTCTGCTGAAGGAGCGGGCCAGCGTATTCCAGTACGCGGCGGTGCTTGCGGCATTCGGCAGCAGCATGCTGATTATCAAGCCGGGTTTTTCCTCGGCAACCTTCCCGGCAATTATCGGCCTGCTGGGTGGTATGGGTGCAGGCGCGGCCTACACCTGTGTGCGCGCACTCAGCCGGAAAGGCGAAAAGAGCGCCCGCATCGTGTTCTTCTTCTCGATGTTCTCCACGCTGGTATGCGTACCGTTTATGATCACGGACTACCACCCAATGACATGGGGACAGTTCTTCTGCCTGATCGGCGCAGGTGCGTCAGCCGCGCTCGGACAGTTCGGCGTAACGCTCGCATACGCCAACGCACCGGCCAAGGAGATTTCGGTGTTCGACTACACGCAGGTCATCTTCTCGGCTGTCCTCGGCTTTTTTCTGTTCGGCCAGCTGCCGGACGGCTGGAGCGTTCTCGGTTATCTGCTGATCTGCGGCATTTCGGTCGCGGTGTTCTTCTACAACCGCAATCTGGAGCGCAAGGGACAGTGATATGATCGAATACGAGCTGGTTCGCTCCAAACGCAAGACGCTTGCCGTGCAGGTGACGCGCGAGGGGCGTGTGATCGTTCGTGCGCCGCTGCGGCTGGCAAAATACTGTATTGAACGGTTTGTCGCGGAGCATACGGACTGGATAGTCCGCGCACTTGCCGATCAGCAGTCCCGCCGTGCGGCACATCCGGAGCCGGATGAGGCCAAGCAGGCTGAGCTTATCCGCCGAGCGAAAATAGAGCTGCCGCCCAAGGTACAGCATTACGCAAAACTGATGAACCTGTACCCGGCCGGACTGAAGATCACCTCAGCGAGAACACGGTTCGGCTCGTGCAGCGGCAAAAACAGTATTTGCTTCTCATGGCGGTTGATGGACTATCCTGGACCCGCTATCGACTATGTGGTGGTGCATGAACTGGCGCACATTGCACATAAAAACCATGGACCGCAGTTCTGGGCGCTGGTGGAGCGCTATTTACCCGATTATCGTGCGCGGCGTGCCATGCTGCGCGAATGAGAACAGGAAACGAGTATGAATATGACGAATCAATACAAAATTCTGGCATTGGATTTAGATGGAACGCTGCTGGATGCGCAGAGCCGCATCACGCCGGAGAACGCCCGCGCGGTACGCATGGCGCAGCAGGCGGGCGTGCAGATCGTGCTGTGCACCGGACGCAACGTGCGCGAGGTGCGCCGCTTCAGCGAACAGCTGGAAGCCGCACCGGACTGGCTCGTCACCGCAAACGGCGCGGCAGTGCAGCATCCAGACGACAGGGAACCGGCGTTTTTCGACGGTCTGAGCACAGAAATGGTGGACATCATCCTGAACGAGTGCACTGCCATTGATACCGACCCATGCCTGTATACCACGCAGGATTTGTACTATGGACATGCTTTTCGGCATTTTCTCGAGAATCTGCAGCGGCGCGGACGGGTCGTGATGGACGAGGCCGACGAGGGTTATCACTTTGTCGGGGACAAGAATGCGTGGCGCGCTGCGCTCGCAGACGAGCCGCGCCCATTCACCAAGGCGATTCTTTATCACGATGACCCGAATGCAATCGCGCCGCTGACAGCTGCGCTCGATAAATACGGTATTTTCGAGCTTGCGCCGTCCGTCATGTATGGCGGAGAGCTGCGCAATGTCGAGGTCAACCGCGTGGGTGTGCACAAGGGACGCGGACTGGAATGGCTGGCGCATCACCTCGGCTGCACGCTGGCCAACGTCATTGCCATCGGTGACAGCGAAAACGATCTGACCATGCTGCAGATGGCGGGGCTGGGCGTTGCCATGGCAAACAGCGAGCCGTGCATCCGCGAAGCAGCGGACGTTATCACCGGAAGTAATGCGGAAAACGGCGTCGCGCAGGCGATTTACCGACATATTCTGGGGGAATGAACGATGAAAAAAGTAGTGGCAATCGGCGAACTGCTCATTGATTTCGTGCCGCAGCAGCGCGGCTGTGCACTTGATGAGGTCGTGCAGTTTGAGCGTGTCGCGGGCGGTGCGCCGGCCAATGTGGCAACCGCAGTGGCGCGTCTCGGCGGCAGAGCGCAGATGATTTCGCAGGTGGGAGAGGATGCATTCGGTACGCACATTCTCAAAACGCTGCACGCAAACGGCGTGAACATCTCAACGGTGTTCCGCACCGGACGGGCGAATACCGCGCTGGCGTTTGTTTCACTTGATAAGAACGGCAACCGCGAGTTTTCCTTCTACCGCAATCCCTCGGCAGACCTGTTTCTCGATGAAGCGCAGATTACGCCGGATATTTTCGCGGACTGTGCCGTGCTGCACTTCTGCTCGGTCGATCTGGTAGATGCACCTGTCAAGCAGGCACATCGCAAGGCCATCCGGCTGGCAAAGGACGCAGGCGCGTTCCTCTCGTTTGACCCTAACGTGCGCCTGCCGCTGTGGGACAGCCCGGAAAGCTGTCAGGCAGCGATTCGTGAGTTTCTGCCGTGTGCAGACCTCGTGAAGCTGTCGGATGATGAAGTTGAATTCTGCACCGGCTGCAAAACCGAGAGGGAAGCGGCAGAGCTTCTGTTTTCGCAGGGCTGCAGGCTGCTGCTTGTGACACGCGGCGCGGACGGCGCGGCAGTCTACACGCCGAACGCGAGCGCCGAGACCAAAGCGCTGCCAGTGACGGTCGCGGATACCACCGGAGCGGGCGATTCGTTCATCGGGTCGTTCCTGTATCAGCTTACCCGCGACGGCGTGACAGCGGAAACGCTCGCAGACATCCCGCAGGAGAAACTTGCGGATTATCTGACATTTTCGTCCGAATGTTCGGCGTATACCGTGCAGCATAAGGGCGCGGTTATGCCAACGGAAGAAGAATTGAGAATGGGAAATGGAGAATGAATGTGTCCGCCCACAGAGTGGCAATTCAATAATGCGCTTTGCGCGTAACCGCGGTTCTCAATTTTCCATTAACCTGCCACTAAAATTTATTGCACAATGTGTGCGAACGTGGTATAATTTTGAGGTTATAAAGAAATGATAACGATTCTTGGCATCGACCCGGGCTACGGCACGATTGGCTATGGCGTGGTGCGGTTCGATAATATGAAATTTACGCCGGTGCAGTACGGTGCGGCAAAAACCGCTCCCGGAACACCGATGCACCTGCGCTTATGTGAGATTTACGATGATATCTGTACGCTGGTGGACACATTTCACCCGGACGAGGTGGCAATCGAGGAGCTTTTCTTCTCGAAAAACGTTACAACCGGCATTCAGGTTGCGCAGGCGCGCGGTGTAATTCTGCTGGCGCTGGCACAGAAGGGACTGCATCCGGTATCCTATACACCGAATCAGGTGAAGCTGTCCGTTGTCGGCTACGGCGGCGCGGAGAAAAAACAGGTGATGGAAATGACGAAAAGCATTCTCCATCTCACCAAGCTGCCGCGTCCGGACGATGCCGCGGATGCGCTTGCGCTGGCCATCTGCCACGGGCATTCCCGGCAGGCCATGCGCTATGAAGGCTTATTATGAGGTTTAAATAGATGTTTTATTATGTAGACGGCACGGTTTCCGTGCTCCAGCAGGGGCTTGCGGTGATCGACTGCGGCGGTGTAGGCTATGCCTGTCACGCTTCGCAGAACACCATCGGCAAGCTGAAAACCGGCGAAAAAGCGCGTCTGCTGACCTGGCTCAATGTCCGGGAGGGCGTGTTTGAACTGTACGGATTTATCGACGAGGAGGAGAAATCCTGCTTCCTGATGCTGACCAGTGTCAACGGCGTTGGCCCGAAGGCGGCGCTGTCCATCCTGTCGGTCGCACCGCCGGACAGACTGGCGCTCAGCATCATCACCGGCGATGAAAAAATGCTCATGCAGGCGCCGGGCATCGGCAAGAAGATCGCACAGCGCATTGTACTCGAGCTGCGCGACAAGATGAGCAAGGAGCAGCTCGAGACCGCATCTGCAGCGTCTCCGGTGGCGGCAGCCGCCGCTTCCGGCGGTGTCAACCACACGCAGGAGGCAGTCGCGGCGCTTATGGTGCTCGGCTATACGCAGGCAGAGGCGCTGCACGCGATGGAGGGTCTGGATGCTGCCGGCATGGAGGCGGACGAGATCATCCGTCAGTGCTTGAAAAAGCTGGTCAAGTCCTGATTTCGGACGATAAAAGCCTGATCAAGTAGGAGAGTGTACCTTTGAGTATTGAATTTTCCGGCGGCATGACGGATGATGAACGCATCATCTCCACCCGCCAGCTCAGCGAGGACGAGACCGAGAATTCGCTCCGTCCGAAATCCATGGCGGACTATATCGGTCAGAAAAAAGCCAAGGAAAACCTGAGTATTTACATACAGGCCGCGAAAATGCGCGGTGAATCGCTCGACCATACGCTGCTGTACGGCCCGCCGGGTCTGGGCAAGACCACACTCGCGGGCATCATTGCCGCAGAAATGGGCGTGAATATCCGTGTTACGAGCGGTCCGGCAATCGAAAAAGCGGGAGATTTGGCGGCTTTATTGACAAATCTCTCAGAGAATGATATTTTGTTTATTGACGAGATTCATCGCCTCGACCGTGCGGTAGAGGAGATTCTCTATCCCGCGATGGAGGACTATGCACTCGATATCATCATCGGCAAGGGGCCTTCGGCGCGCTCGATCCGTATCGACCTGCCGAAATTTACGCTCATCGGCGCGACTACGCGTGCCGGTCAGATGACCAGTCCGCTGCGTGACCGCTTCGGCGTCATGCTCCGTCTGGAGCTGTATTCGCCGGAGGAGCTGTGCGGTATTGTTGAACGCTCGGCAGGCATTCTTAATGTACCGTGCGAGCACGAGGGCGCATTCGAGATTGCGCGCCGCAGCCGCGGTACGCCGCGAATCGCCAACCGGCTTCTGCGCCGCGTGCGAGACTTTGCGCAGGTAATCGGCACCGGTACGATTGACAGAAAAAGTGCCGACATTGCGCTTCGTGCACTCGAGATTGATGAGTTAGGTCTGGATAACGTAGACCGCAGAATGCTCAAAAGCATTATCCAGAACTACGGCGGCGGTCCGGTCGGGCTGGACACGCTGGCCGCGACCATCGGCGAAGAAGCGATCACCTTGGAAGATGTTTATGAGCCGTATCTCATGCAGATCGGCTTTCTCAGCCGCACGCCGCGCGGACGCTGTGTGACGCTGCAGGCTTACCGCCATTTGAATATGGAACCGGCGGACGGACAGCAAATGCTGTAATTCAATCATTTCCCCGCCTTTATCATACAAGAAAGTTAGGTGTTTCATTTGGGTAGATATTTTGGAACAGACGGCGTTCGCGGTGTAGCGAACTCGGAACTTGATGCACTGCTGGCGTTCAAGATCGGCGCGGCAGCGGCATATGCACTTACGCAGGAGTCTGCACACGGCCGCAAGGCGAAGCTGCTGATCGGCAAGGACACCCGCGTATCCTCGGATATGCTGGAGAACGCGCTGGTCGCGGGCATCTGCTCGGTTGGCGCGGATGTCGAGCTGCTCGGCGTTATCCCGACGCCGGCGGTCGCTTTCCTCACCATCAAGCACAAGGCAGATGCGGGTATTGTCATTTCCGCAAGCCACAACTCCTTTGAGTACAACGGCATCAAGATTTTTGCAGGCAACGGCTACAAGCTGCCGGACGAAACCGAGGCAAGAATTGAGGATCTCATCGACGATTTTGAGTCCATTCCGAAGATGACCCACGAGAAGATCGGCCGTGTACTCAAAAGCGAGATCGACCCGGTAGTCGAGTACACCGACCACCTTGCAGATACCATCAAGGGCGACCTGTCCGGCCTGCGCGTGGCGGTGGACTGTGCAAACGGCTCCTCCTCCACGACGGTGGAGCGTCTCATGCGTCTGGTCGAGTGCAAGGCGGAAATCCGCTTCTATGAGCCGGATGGCATCAATATTAACGATAACTGCGGCTCCACCCATCTCGGTCAGCTGAAGGAGCGCGTCCGCTCGGGCAATTTTGACCTTGGCGTTGCCTTTGACGGCGATGCTGACCGCTGCCTGATCGTAGACGAGACCGGCGAGGAGCTGGACGGCGACCGCATTATGGCAGTCTGCGCGGCGCACATGAAGAAGGAAGGCAAGCTGCGCGGCGGTGCATTTGTTGCCACCATTTTGTCCAACATGGGCCTGCACGCCTACGCCGATAAGAACGGCATGAAGATCGAGTGCTCCAATGTAGGTGACCGCTATGTGCTCGAAATGATGCTCAAGAAGGGCTACATTCTGGGCGGCGAGCAGTCCGGACACGTTATTTTTCTTGAGTATGCGTCCACCGGTGACGGTGAGCTGACTGCACTGCAGTTTATGTCTATCCTCAAGGCGAGCGGCAAGAAGTGCTCGGAGATTGCAGCTGAGGTTGAGCCGTGGCCGCAGTTGATGATCAATGTCAAGGTGCCGAACGATAAAAAGGCTACCCTGCAGCAGCTGCCCGAGGTCAAGGCGGCTATCGATGCGGCTTCTGCGGAGCTGGGCAATAACGGCCGAATCCTGGTTCGTCCGTCCGGTACGGAGGCGCTTGTGCGCGTCATGGTAGAGGGCACGAACAGTGAGCAGGTAGATACTTTGGCAAAAAAGGTTGCCAAAGTCATCGAGTCTGTTGTATAATGTAAAAGAGCCAACAGGAGTGGGTGTGGTTTGCACACCCACTTTCTTCATTCTGAACAGGGAGGTGGGAGCATTTGCGCACAATTCCATAATATGCTAAGCGCCAGAACTGCGGTGCAGCCGGTATCGCAGTTGACGAGGAAAGGGTTAATCGAAAGTATTCGGCGGGTGCCCTTCGGTCACAAGTGGGTTGATCGTCAGCAGGCTGTTAAAACATACGGGCGACCGTATCGACAGAGCAGTTATGCGTAACGCACTATTTTTATACCCAAAATTAGAAATTCACCGCATATATTGAGGTAAGGCAATACGGAATAATTAAACAAGAGCGATTTGTGAGAGAGTTTTGCGGACCGACAAGGCGCGACCGGAGTTCGTGCAAGAGGCCGCAGCTTTCATTGTTCCGTGCTGTCTAAGGCTCATACTGAAATGTTGCGGAAGATATGTTATATTTACCGTTGCAAAGGAGTATTATTTTATGTGTGGAATCGTTGGATTCACCGGACGCGAGAACGCGCTTCCGATTCTCATCAAGGGTCTGTACAGTCTGGAATACCGTGGCTATGACTCTGCTGGTGTGGCTGCCTTCACGAAGGACGGTCTGCGCGTTGTCAAGGCGCGCGGCCGCATTGCAAACCTTGAGGAGAAGATCAAGGAGGAAGGCGGCGACATGTACTGCACCTGCGGTATCGGCCACACCCGCTGGGCAACGCACGGTGAGCCGTCCGACCGCAACTCACACCCGCATCTGGGCGGCAAGGGCAAGGTAGCAGTTGTACACAACGGCATTATCGAGAACTACAAGGAGCTGCGTGAGCGTCTGGAGGCACACGGCTATGAGTTTAAGTCCGAGACCGATACGGAGACTGTCGCGCACCTCGTGGACTATCTGCACACCGGCAAGCAGGAGGATCTGGCAAAGACCGTTCTGCAGGCCGTACAGCGTTTGCGCGGCTCTTACGCACTGGGCGTAGTCTCGATGGATAACACGCAGGAGATCGTTGCTGCACGCCGCGGCAACCCGCTGGTTATCGGTATCGGTGAGGGCGAGAACATGATCGCATCCGATATTACCGCTATTATCAATCGCACCAAGCGTTACATTATTCTGGATGATAACGAGGTTGCAATCGTTCGCCCGGACAGCGTAGTTGTCATGAACGAGTTCGGCGATACGGTAGAGAAGGAAATCATGACCGTAACGTGGGATATGTCCGCAGCGGAAAAGGGCGGCTACCAGCACTTTATGCTCAAGGAGATCATGGAGCAGCCCAAGGCAGTTGCCGATACGGTTAAGCCGCGCATCAAAAACGATGCGGTTGTATTCGAGGACAACGGTCTGACCGACGAGCGTCTGCGTGAGATCGAGCATATCCATATCATCGGCTGCGGCTCTGCACTGCACGCAGGCATGGTCGGCAAGCGCGTGATTGAGGCGATGTGCCGCATTCGCTGCACGGCAGAGGTTGCTAGCGAGTTCCGTTATGAGAACCCGATCATCGGCAAAAAGGATATGTGCATCGTTATCAGCCAGTCCGGCGAGACGGCGGACACGCTGGCTGCCATGCGTCTGGCCAAGCAGGCAGGTGCGTTCACGATTGCAATCGTAAACGTCGTTTCCTCGACGATTGCGCGCGAAGCAGACGGTGTGCTATATACCTGGGCCGGCCCGGAGATTTCGGTTGCGACAACCAAGGCATATTCCGCACAGCTGTCCGCTCTGTACCTCATCTCGGTTAAGATCGCGCGTGTGCGCGGTCTGATTTCCATCGGTGACGAGCGTGCGCTGTGCGCTGAGCTGCAGCGTCTGCCGGAATGCATTGAGCAGACACTGGGGTGCCAGTCGGATATGCAGCGTATCGCTACGCTGTATGCAAACCGCTCGAGCGTGTTCTTCCTTGGCCGCGGGCTGGACTATGCCGCCGCGCTCGAGGCTTCGCTCAAGCTGAAGGAAATTTCCTATATTCATTCGGAGGCGTACGCTGCCGGTGAGCTGAAACACGGCACGATTTCGCTGATCGAGGAGGGTACTCTGGTTGTTGCTCTGGCAACGCAGCCGGCACTGTTTGAGAAGACGGTCTCCAATATCCGCGAGGTTGTAGCGCGCGGCGCAAGTGTCGTGCTCGTCACCACGGACGATTTCACCGGGGACGAGTCGGTCTGCCAGCACATCGTGCGCCTGCCGAAGTGCCTGTATGAATTTTCCGCTTCGCTCTCGATTATTCCGATGCAGCTTTTGGCATACTATATCGCAGTGGAGCGCAACTGTGATGTCGATAAGCCGCGCAACCTGGCAAAGTCGGTAACTGTAGAGTAAAACGTCAACAATATTGTCATAATTGCACAAAAATAGAAGCGCGTTTTTGTGTGATATAGGTAAAGATGACAATCGTTTCTTGACATTTCCAATTCTACCGCGTATAATAGCTATTGACATGAGAAATGATTATCAAATACAGCCATCGAACGGGATTCCGGATGAAAAGCTGTGCCGTCTGGCACGGCAGGGAGACGGACCTGCGATGGAGAATCTGATCCGTCGTTATACCCGTCTGGTCAAGACCTGTGCGCGGCCCTACTTTCTGGCAGGCGCCGATGCGGAGGATCTGATGCAGGAGGGTATGCTCGGGCTGCTGAATGCCGTCCGGGAGTACGATGAGAGCAAGGGCGCACCCTTTGGAGCGTTTGCACGGTTGTGTATCACGCGGAAGATTTATTCCGCAGTGAAGGCGGCAGCGTCGCTCAAGCACGACCCGCTCAATCAGTCCATGTCAATCGATCGACCTCTGTTTGAAGACCTTGCGGAATCGCGTACCCGGGTAACTGCACCGAATGGTGATCCTGAATCGCTTGTTATCGGCAATGAGGAGAGGGAAGAGCGGAAAAAGAAGCTCTACTCGCTTTTGTCTGAATTTGAGGCACAGGTTTTGACGTTGTTTTTGGACGGCTTATCGTATGAAGAGATGTCCGAAGCGCTGCACAAACCAATCAAATCTGTGGATAATGCCGTCCAGCGCATCAAGCGAAAATCGGCAGCCATTAAACCTATTTAGGCGATAGCAGGCGCAGTGTCTGTACGCATATATTTCAAGTTTCCCGAGGGAACAGTATCAAAGAGAGGTAAAAACCATGTACGAAGACAAGACTTTAGTATGCAAGGAATGCGGTAAGGAGTTCGTGTTCACCGCCGGCGAGCAGGAGTTTTACGCAGAGCGCGGTTTCCAGAATGAGCCGCAGCGCTGCAAGAGCTGCCGTGACGCGCGCAAGAACGCTGCACGCGGTCCGCGTGAGTTCTTCACCGCTACCTGTGCTGCTTGCGGCGGCGAGGCTCGCGTTCCGTTCGAGCCGAAATCTGACCGCCCAGTATATTGCAGCGAGTGCTTCGCAAAGATGCGTGAGCAGTGATACCGTAACGGTAAAAAATCAATAAATGACACGTTAAAAGTGCCAGTAATGACTTTTCTCATTGCTGGTGCTTTTTTCTTTGCCCAAAGGAAAGGAATCGGCAAGGGAATGTATGTGTCCCGAAAAAATGATAAAAAATGAAGAATCGAATCCGCAAGCGATGGGCGGCTTGCGGCAAAAGAAAACCTCTGCTCAAAATGGGCAGAGGGAATCTTTTGATTTTAAGCAATAATATCGTA